>Ga0164318_10001651_pt1 | contig 20047 bp, 16 predicted proteins | sample GuaBasSedimGuay9_FD_113734 | JGI IMG/M metagenome (GOLD analysis project Ga0164318, IMG submission 113734) | Subseafloor sediment microbial communities from Guaymas Basin, Gulf of California, Mexico - Guay9, Core 4571-4, 0-3 cm | ecosystem: Environmental > Aquatic > Marine > Hydrothermal vents... | reverse complement strand
TATAACAACAGAAAAGGCATTCAGGGATGAAGTTTATATAAAAGACCTTGCTGAAATGGGAAGAAAAGCTGCAGAGGCAACCAATGATATCTGGGAAAAAGAGTATAAGAAGATAACTACATGATATGTATTGCAAACAATTAAGATAAACTATTTATTATTTATCAGGATTTTAAGACTGTTATTTCCATAGAAGCTATATAGAAATTAGGAGTAATCATAGATTCCGGCTAAGTAAGGGTGAGGGGATGTTTTTCTAAATCATATTTTAAGTGTTATAACTACTAAAGCCGCGACTATAAAGTATCCTTAAGGATAATCCATCTTTTTATTTATTTCTTTACAATAATTTAGTTATTTTTCCAGTTCTTATTTATAAAGACACCGAATCAAACTGATCTCCATAAAAATAAAAATCAGGCCAATAAAAGTAATAGATGTTGGTTATATATAAAAATACCAAATTTTTTCTCCAAAATAAACAGCATTTACAATAACAACAGAATTACAGCTATTCAAGGAATCAGTAATATACGATTTTTATTCCTTATCCTGATCCGGAAACCACTCAGAATCTTCATTTAGATATTCCATTAATTCAATAACAGCACCATCATTAGTTTCAAAAAAACACCCAAGATATCATCGTATATTCCTTTTACATTTTCTCTTTGAACCCAATCATTTGTAATGCCCTATGTTAAAACTATTCTTGCCTGAAAGCAGATCTACTCTCGCTTTAAAATAGCTATTTTTCTCAAGTAGGTTAATTATGAAAAAATATAAAGTAAGCATTGTTAGTTTCGGCTGGGTAGCTACAGCTCATATGAAAACATTTACCGAACTACCTGATTTTGAGCCTATTGCAATAATGTAAAGACGAAAATTAAATCCAGCTGAAATTAAGACACAATACAAAGTTGATGTAAAAATATACAATGACTATGATGAGTTTCTCAATGACAAAAATATTGATATCGTTGATATTTATAACCATATTTCAGGGTTATTTTTGCAGCAGACAAATCGGCTGAAACAGGTAAGCCTGTAAGTTTAAAGGAGTTCTCCCGCTAAGTTGCAAAAAAAATTATTGGTAAATTTATTTAGGGCCCTTCCTTTTTGGAAGGGTTTTTATATATTTTATCAGAGAAAGGATAACCAACAATTTAATAATTGGATAGGTTATCAACATAAACACATTAACATTTTTAAATATCTCTATATTATACCTGTTTAAATAGTATGAAAAGATTGATAAGGGGAAAAATAACATAGCAAGAATTACTAGATATACATTTCTCTTATACCTTCCATTTACAAAAAAGATAAATGCAATAATAAATAAGAAGAGGGAAATTAGAAGATCTATATATAACATTATCATATCCTTTAACTCGTATTGAAGGGCCAATAGCTAACAAGTAACTTTAAAATATATTATATATATTTATAACGTTTTTTGCAATTTTACTTGACAGGAATATCCAATCATAATAAAATCAAAGAGAAAATTAACTAAAACGTTTTATCAATATTTCATTAAAAATCAACCATATGGAAAAGGCTAAATTATCGGACGTTGCAAGTAAAGCAGGTGTTTCCATAACAACAGCTTCCAATATTTTAAATGGTAAAGGGAGCTTTTCTAACGGAATTAAACAGAAGGTTTTTAAAGCAGCCAAGGATTTAAATTACAGGAAAAATTTATATGCATCTTCAATAGCAAAAAGAAAAATCAGTCATATCGGTGTGTTGTTTCATGAGGATTATGAAAAGGCTTTTGAATGGAACTTCATAAGACATATGCTGATACAGATTGAAGCGGTTATAACAAAGCACAACTATTACCCTGTTATGATACCCGTTAGTCTAAAGCTTAAAGCTGGAGAAGTTTTAAAAAAGATAGCCGCCTCAAGCACAGGGGCTCTCTTCTCTATTCATTATGGTAACAGAGAACTATTTACATTACTTGAGGATCAAGATATTCCGGTCGTGGTGATAAATAATAGCAGCTACCAGGACAGGTTCTTTTCTGTTTGTACAGATGATTTTCAGGGTTCTTATGAGGGTAGCATTTATCTTATTGATCTGGGGCATCAGAATATCGCATTCATAGATTATTTCAGACCGGATCAACCCACTGTTGTTACAGATAGGTTTATCGGGTTTAAAAAAGCTATGGATGAACACAGAATCAATTTTGATGAAAATTCCAGAATAACCGTAAATTTAAACAATATGGAGGAACTCATATCAAAAACTAAAGAAATAATTTATAGTAAGTACAGACCCACAGCGCTTTTTGTTCACGATGATTATCTTGCTGCAAGAGTAATTGTAGCTTTAAACGAACTTGGATTTTTTGTCCCGGAGGATATATCCATCATAGCACCGGGAGATACACTCGATTACAATCAACCATTCATTCCAAGGATAACAACAATGAGTATTGACACAGATATGCTCGGAAAGCTTGCAGGTCAGATGATGATAGAAAGGCTAAATGGAAATCTAAAGAATCATCAAGTTCTCAAAGTAAAACAGAGATTGATAAAGAGGGGATCCTGTAGGAAGATCTAATAGTACTTTTTTATTATCACACTAATTTCCATTAAAAAGTTGGCTCAAGGCTGCCCTCTGCTTTAGGAAGAGTAAAGTTAAACTATCAATTTTAAATAGCTGGAATATAAAGTTTAAGATATTAACATAATAAATTAAGGAGGTTTCAAAATGAAGAAGAAATCAGTTTTTGTTCTCATTCTCACAATCTCAATGCTACTTATTTTCAGTTTCGCATTTGCGGGGAGTGAGAAAAAGGGCAGTTCAGAGCAACCCAAAGCTGAAAAGGCAGCTTCGCAACCTGCTCAAGTTAAAGAAATCAAGCTTTATCATGATAATCCTGAGTGGCAGGATTTCTGGGAAGCCATGGGTGAGGCATCTGCAAAAGACATTGGGGTTAAGGCTGTTCCAACCGCTTTTGAAACCCAGGTCTACAAATCACGTGTTAAAGTTGATTTAACAACAAGCAGGGCACCTTCCGTATTCAAATGGTGGTTCGGATACAGAGCATATGAACTATTTAAAGCAGGCCTACTGGCTGATCTTTCGGATGTTTGGGCTGAAGTGGGTAAAAACTATCCCCCTGGAATAAAAGAAGCACTCTCAATTGATGGTGTACCCTATGCACTTCCCTTCAACGTTGGATACTGGGTATGGTTCTACAGCAAAGCAGTTTATGAAAAGTATAATATGCAGCTTCCTAAGACCTGGGATGAGTTTATGCAGCAGTTAGCCTTTTTTAAGAGCAAGGGGATTTACGGTATTGGAAACACTATTGGTAAATCTAGATGGACATCATTTATCGTATTTCAGGAAATCCTTTATAGAATCGATGCTGATTTCTATGTAAGATTGATGAATGGAAAAGCCCATTATACCGATCCTGAAGTTGTACAGGCAATGAAAATATGGAAAGATATGCTTGACAAAGGCTATTTCGCTCCCATGGATGCAACCTATGTGGAGGATCTCCCCAGAATGCTTAAAGAAGGAAAACTTGCATTTGCACCCTTTGGGGACTGGTATGGTGGTATACTCCAGCAGCAGGGTTTGGTACCTGAAAAGGACTACAGTGTTTTTATTCCACCTCCTATTACACCAAAGGGGAAAGATTCCATAATTCTCGAAATTTCTCCCCTATGTGCCGGTAGGAACTCACCTGATCTGGAAGCTGCCAAGGAATGGTACAAATGGTATGCGGGAAAACATGCAGCACAAATTCTATGGGATAAACTTAAGTTTGTTAATAATGTACATATAACACCTGATCAGATCAAAAAGGGTGACCCAACTCTGGCTTATGAAATGGACCTTATAAAAAATTACCCAAATAAGATGATCCGTTTCTGGGAGGCAACACCAGTAGAAATAGTAGAATACGCGGTGGATACATTTAACACTATGCTTGTTCATCCCGATCAATACATGGATTTGATAAAAGGAATTGAGCAAAAAGCCAAAGAGGTATGGCCAAAGTATAATGTAAATTATTAATGCACTAAAAGCCCTCTCCTTTATATGCAGGAGGGGGCTTTCTCAAAAAATAGGCAAGCAAACTTCAGGTTATATTAAAAATCTTGGTTTGTCTAATCGTTATTCAATGAGTGAGCCGGAGTGTTAAACAGGCCGTTGAGCCTGGATTTACTCCAGACTTAACCTGGAGTCTTCATGTTGCAATGATAGAGTATACATATTTACTGTTTTTATACTATGGAAAAGTTTAGATTTAACTATTCTTGATAATTTTGGCATTCCAATTAATTGTAAGATTTATCAGCTTGATGGATCAAAGTACAAAATAACAGCACTCAAGCTTTTTAGTGAATTCATATGATTGATAACAAATAATAAAACTTTATATCGGTGAGGATTATGGCAAAATTAAGAAAAGAGTTTGATTCAATTTTTTTAATCCCGGCAATAATCTTTGTCATAATAGCTGAATTAGTACCAGTTTTCTATACAACCTATCTTGGTTTTATGAAATGGGATATTATTAACCCTCCAAAGTTCGTTGGTATTTCAAATTATATTAAAGTATTCACAAGGCCAGAACTTCTAAATGCATTAAAAAACACACTATACTGGGTGGTAGGCACTCTAATATTTGCCGTTGGGTTTGCCCTTCTGATAGCTGTTCTTTTAAGTAAAATTAAAGGAAAAATTATTTTTAAATCGATCTTTTTTATTCCTTCAACTTTATCTCCAACCGTAGCAGCAATAATATGGAGAAGAACTTTATCCAGCCAACAGGGGGCTCTGCCATCTTTACTCAGCCTCTTTGGGGCTCATATTCAACCGATATTAACCAATACTCACATTAACACATTTGTAATGATTGGTGTTTGGACATGGCAATTTTTCGGGATAAATCTAATACTATTTCTGGTAGGTTTGGAAACCATACCTCAGGAACCAATTGAGGCTGCTATGATAGACGGTGCAAACCAAAGGCAGACATTTTTATATATCACAGTTCCCCTTTTAAGACCGATCATGCTTTTGGTTATAGCTAACTCCCTAATCAATACTATAAGAATGTTTGATATTCCATGGGTAATGATCCAGGGTGGACCTGGAAGAGCATCAGAAACACTTGCAATATCCTTGTATAGAGAGTCATTTTTGTTATTTAAAATGGGTTTAGGGTCAGCAATCGCTGTAGTAATCTCAATTTTGACACTTCTCGCATCGTATAGATACATAATGATTTTAGGGGAGAGAAGAGGTTAGATAAATGAACAGAGATATACAAAAAACCCTTATATATATTATCTTAATAATTCTTAGTATAGTCTGGATTTTTCCTCTGATTTCAATGCTTATAATTATAGTAAAAAGTCCAGAGGAGTTTAATCAACTTCACTACTGGCAGATTCCATCCTTATCTCATATCCCTCGTAACCTCATTACTAATTTTCACCTTGCATGGAAAAAAAGCCAGATCGGAAAAAACTTTATTAATAGCCTGATATATGCCTTTTCTGCAGGAATCGGGTCAGCATTTATTGCGTCCCTTGCTGGATTCAGCCTTGTTCATTTAAATATTAAAAAGCCTCATATTTGGTTTCTCGGAATATTTATAGGGAATATTTTCCCTTTTCAGATGTTTCTCATTCCTCTTTATATATTCTTAAATAAGTTAGGGCTTTATGATACGAGAACGGGACTCATAATAGTATACGTAGGTATATGTATTCCCTTTGCTCTCTTTGTGTATCGCAACTACGCGTATACCTTGCCAAAAGAGATATTTGATGCGGCAAAGGTGGATGGTGCATCAAAATGGAAAAGCTATGCAAAAATCTTTATGCCAATGTCTAAGCCAGCATTTACAGTTGTTTTCATATTTCAATTCATCTGGACGTGGAATGATCTTCTTTTCGGGCTAATTCTATCGGAAAGGTACCGTCCTGTTATGACCGCCCTTTCCAAACTTCAGGGGGCAAGAGGCGGAGTTCCTGTTACTATACTTATTATGGGAGCATTAATTGCATCTGTACCAACAGTTGTACTACTTTTATCTTTGCAAAAGTCATTTATAAGGGGCTTTACACTGACTACTGAAAAATAAATAGGCAATTAGAGTTTTTATTGTGATTAAAACTTTATCTTGCCTATTCGTTTTATATTTATAAAAATCATGTTTAAGTAACATTGAGTATTTTAGTATTCTAATTAAGAATTAAATGCAAGTACAAAAAAATATAATTTTAGTTAATAAAACCATATATCATAGGAGTTATATATGACCTCACGTGAACGTGTTTTAATGGCTATAAATCATAAAGAACCGGATAAAGTTCCTGTAGACTGTGGTGCCATGAGATCTACAGGAATAATGGGTGTAGCCTACAACAATCTAAAAAAATATCTAAAAATAAAGGATGGGGAAACAAAAATATACGACATGGTTCAACAACTCGCTATCCCTGAACAGTGGTATTTGGACAGATATCAGATAGATGCAGTTGACCTTGCAAGGGTATTTGCAGATGACCCTAATGATTGGGTAGAATGGAAACTTCCAGATGGTTCAGATGCTCTTATACCTGCCTGGCTCCCCATTGAAAAGAGAGGTAATTCATGGGTTTGTATAAATGAAGAAGGTACTGTCATAGCAGAGATGCCTGAAAGCTCATTTTACTTTGATCAAAAATACTGGCCGCTTATGGGTAAACATAAAGACAACTTTGATGATCTCGAAAAAGATTTAAACAGTCAGATGTGGGGATATATGACCGATCCACTCTGGAAAAATGCAGGAAAACCAGATTTTTATAAAAAACTCAGAGAAAAAGCAAAAAAACTCTATGAAGAAACTGAATATGCTATAATGATTGGATTTGGAGGAAATTTATTCGAAACAGGCCAGTTCTTGTACAGGACAGACGAATTTCTGATGAATTTAATCACAGAAAAAAGGCAAATGGAAAAACTTCTCGATAAAATGACAGAGATATATCTTTCAAGATTGGAACCCCTCCTTGAAGCAATTGATCCTTATGTTCAGATAATACAGATGGGTGATGATCTTGGAATGCAAACAGGACCTATGCTTTCTCCAGAACTATACAAGGAAATGTTCTATCCAAGACATAAAAAGATATATCAGTTTGTAAAGGATCATTCCAATCTTTATGTATTTTTGCATAGCTGCGGCTCAGTCTATAATTTTATACCTTACCTTATAGATGCCGGGGTTGATATTTTAAATCCAGTTCAGATCTCAGCTACAAAGATGGAACCTGAAAGATTAAAAAGGGAGTTTGGTAATGATATAGTCTTTTGGGGTGGAGGGGTGGATACACAGCACACTCTTTTCAGTAAATCTCCTGATGATGTTAGGAATGAAACAAAGAAAAATACAGAGATATTTATGAAGAATGGTGGGTTCATTTTTAATCAGGTCCACAATATCTTAGCCGAAATACCACCGGAAAATATCATTGCAATGTACGAAACTGTAAATAGCATTAAATATTAAACAATTGACCATGGAAAGGTTACGAACAATTCGGGGTATAAAGTCCATATTATTTTATAAAAAAGCAATACCTCAATTAACTTACGATAAAATGCTTTAATTTTTGAAGTTGCTTTTTCTCAATGTCCATATCTGGATTAAGGAGTTTTTGCTAGAAAATTTATATACTAATCAATTCCATTATGTTAAAATTGAATTAAAAGCCAGATAATAGGAGACTAAAATGACAAACTACGAAAGAGCTGCTACAGCATTGAAATTAGGGACACCAGATATGGTTCCTATCTTTGAACTTATGATAGACAACAGAGTTATAAAAGGGATATGCCCGGAATGTAGCTATGAGGATTTTGTTGAAAAGTATGATCTTGACATTGTGCTTACAGGAACGCCCTCGGGTAACTATAGAATCGAAATGATTGACGAAAAAACAAAAACTTTCAAAACAGAATGGGGGGAGATTAGAAGGGATACAGGTCAAACAGTGTCTTTCCCTATGGAAGGCCCAATAAAATCAGAAGAAGATCTTGAAAATTATACCCCTCCTGACCCTCACGATCCATACAGATTTAGAACACTTAAAAGGCTTCTCAATAGATTCAAGGGTAAGAAAATGGTTGGAATGCATATGCACGATGCATTCAGCTATCCAACCTACCTTCGAGGTATGGACAACCTATTGATGGATCTAGTACTAAATCCTGAACTTGTAAAAAAGCTTGTGCGTATTGCAGTTGACCATTCTAAAGAGTTGATTAAAGAAGCAGTAAAACTTGGAGCAGACCTTATTGTATTTGGAGATGATTATGGTGGTAATGATGGCCCTCTGATGTCACCCCATCACTTTAAAGAGTTCTTTCTACCAGGAATGAAAGAGGTTGTGGAAATCGCCAAGAATGAAGGGGCATATGTAATTAAACACACCGATGGTAATATAAACGCAATTCTCGAAATGATTATTAGTACCGGAATAGACGGTATACATCCTCTCGATCCGGAAGCGGGTATGAACATCAAAGAGGTAAAAGACAAGTATGGCGATAGAGTTTGTGTAATAGGCAACATAGATACTGGTAAGATCCTAAGCGAATCAACTCCTGAAGAAGTGGATAAAGCTGTACGGGATACAATTATGGAGATAGCCCCCGGCGGTGGATATATAATTGCCTCTGCAAATTCAATTCACTCAAAGGTCAGACCGGAAAATTATCTTGCAATGCTTAAGGCAGCAAGAAAGTATGGGAATTACCAGCATTTAGGATCTGCAGAATAGGTGAAAAATATAAAATATCCCTATGTTACAGAGAGAATGATCAGAAATCATTCAATAAATATTGGGGGAATTAGAGTATACTTTTTATGTTCCGATTCAATAGGAGCAAAATCATCATCCATCTTTATAAAGAGCAATAGTACTTCTATTTTAATTGATCCCGGAGTTGCTGCTATGCAACCCGGGTATCCACTTGATGAAAAGTATAAAATAAAAATTGCAAACTATTCCAGAAAAATAATCCTGAAATACGCAAGAAGAGCTAAAACCATAATAATAACTCACTATCACTACGATCATTTCATGGACCCAGGCAGTGCCCCAGAACTGTACCTTGGCAAAAAATTATACATAAAAAATCCAAACATCTTTATTAATCGCTCTCAGTGGAAAAGAGCAAGGAATTTTTTTCGAGAACTCATTGAAATATTAAATAATTCAAACCACGGACTCCACCACTTATTAAAAAAATCAAAAATTAAAAATATCCCTAAATTGGGAATAAAAGATATTTTTACAAAGCCTGATAATATTGCTTTTAAAAATCCAATGGAATATCTTTCGATTGCGTCAAATAAAAACTTTGGAAGTTATCAGAAAAGAAGAGAAGAACTTCTTAAAAAAGGAGAAAATTGGTTTAAGAAATTATCAACTGAACTCTGGCTAAAAAATCCATGGATTAAAGAGTTTAATAATCATGATATATCTGTTCATTTTGCAGAAGGAAAAACCATTAAAATCGGCGATTTAAATCTAAAATTTAGTCAGCCCCTCTTTCATGGAATCGAATTTGATAGAATCGGCTGGGTATTTGGAATTACAATCTCCAAAGATAATAAAAAACTTCTCTATACTTCAGATATTCAAGGGCCTTTTATAGAGGATTATGCAAAATGGATTATAGATGAAAATCCTGATTTACTTATAATTGATGGACCTCCAACATACCTCTATGGATATCTTATCAATAAGACCAACTTTACAAGGGCATTAGAAAATATTCTTTGGATAATAAAAAGTATAAAAGCTCAATATGTAATATATGATCATCACCTAACTCGCAGTGATAATTATTACAAACTACTTTCAGAAATTTATTATCAGGATAAAAAACACAAATTAAAAACAACTGCAGAATTATTTGGGCTACCACCGTTGATACTTAAATTAAAAGATAGAATAGAATAAACAATCATAAAATACTTTTAAAAAATCGGATAATAGTATAAAATATTTCAATTAATCAATAATTTAGCGAAATTACTAATCTGGTTCAAGGGATTAAAAATGAAAGAGATATTCGATAGGGTACTTCTTGCAGGCGGAGTTATAGCAAGAAACCTTAATATCAAACATATTATATCCTCTTTAACTGAGCAGCTTTTTGACATAACAGGATGCAATATAGCATGTTTTTATTCATTATCGGATACTGGAATAAGGCTTTTGTACAGAAGAGGAAATTTCCAGGTACCTGAGGTTTTAAATAAGTATGATGAACTCTTCCAATTCATAATTGAATCAAAAGAATCCGTAGTACTAACCGAAAGGAAAAAAAGTCCTTTTATCTCAATCCTTCTAAATGATTTAATGGAATCAGGAATAGCTGCTCCAATTGGAACAAATAACAAAGTGTATGGCTTTATGATTATGAATTCAATTAACAAATATTTTTTCAATAGAAAATTACTATCCGCAATAGAATCCATATCTAAATTAGCAGGCCAATATTTTCATAACTCTTTTTTACACAACCAATTAATAGAATATACCAGAAAGATAGAATCCCTTGAAAGGTATCAGGAAAATATCTTCTCTTCAATGACAAATATGTTAATTACAACTGACATCACCGGTAATATAAAATACTTTAATCCTATTGCTCAAAAAACATTTTCTTTAAATAAATCAGATATTGGGAAAAATATCAAGGATGTATTCTCAGGCAAATTAACAAAGCGTATGTTATCTTATCTGGATTTACCAATACAAAAAGGTATTGAAATAATCGGTGCCGAAGGAATATACAGAAGCAAAGATAAAGAAGTTGATTTTTCTTTAAATGTTACTCCCTTAAAAACAAAAAGAAAAAAACTCGAAGGAATTACTCTTCTATTTCATGACCAAAGTAGAGAAAAAGAGCTTGAAAAGAAATTTAAAAAGGTAAAAGAGGAAAGGCGATTAATTAAAGATATTTTTTCAAGGTATCTATCCGAAGAAGTAGTGTCTAAATTGATGCAAAACCCAAATTTAATACATCTCGGTGGCGATAAAAAAGAGGCAACGATCTTTTTTGCCGATATCCGCGGATACACATCATTTTCTGAAGGTAAGGACCCCGAATACATAGTAAATGTTCTGAATGAATATTTCAGCGAAGCCGTTGAAATTATAATCAAATACAGAGGATTCATAGATAAATTCATTGGAGATTGTATAATGGCAGCGTGGGGTGTTCCTCTACAAACAGAAGAGGAAGATGCAAGATTAGCGGTAAGCTGCGCATTAGAAATACAAGAAGCAATAAAAAATCCAAAAAGAAAGTTTTTTCGTGGAGAAGCAAGCAACTTAAAAATTGGAATAGGTATGCATACTGGTCCACTTGTTGCTGGTAACCTGGGGTCATCCAGAAGGTTAGATTATACTGTAATAGGAGATACCGTTAACATTGCTTCAAGGCTTGAAGGCATAGCTGGTCCGGGTGAAATAATAATAACTAACAAAACAAAATCCTATCTAAACAACAATTTTAAAGTTAAAAGTTTACAACCGGTAAAGGTAAAAGGTAAAGATGAACCTATTAAAATATATAAAGTCATAAAAAAGGTTGGGTAAAAAAATGAAAGAGATAATTTCCCTGATTATTAATGGTAGTTTAATTGGTTATATCATCATCTTTTCATTCCTTGTAGTCTTAGGATTAATCTTTTTAGTTATAACAATAATCATTAAGCAAAAAAGATTTCTTGATTCACTAAAAGAATCTTTTGACACCTCCAAAAAAACAATATTGGAAAAATACTCTAAAGAGTATATCATAAAAAAAAGTCGCTTGATATCCCGGTTCCTCCAAACAAAGGATATTGTTAAATCAAGAAACTTTTTATACGACATCTCTCTTGCCAATGCATGGATAAAGGCCATAGCCCAATATGCTGATAAGGAGTACTTTAGAGGAATTTTAGAATTTGGTATTGAAGAAGGATATTTTTACTGTTTTAAACATTCACTCTTAAGTGAAAAGCTTAAAAAGGAATTTCTCCACTGGCTTAAAAAGGATGAATCTAATCTAAAAAAGATAGCAATATCGGGAAACGGACAAAGTTTTAATGGTACAAAAGCATATAAGGTTCTTAAGGATTTTTTACCCCTCATTAAAGAAATGATAATTTACAATGATTGGCGATATAGATTTTTTAGTCTTCTTATTCTTTTAAATGATAAAGAACCAGCTACCGTAAAAATGCTCTTTGAACTATTCAAGGATACAGAGTCTAATATAAGGCTCACCCTTGTAAACAATTTTGAACCTGATGATTACATATCACTCCAAAAACACCTCTTTGACTTAATTATACGAGACCCTAATCCCGATGTTAGAAATGCAGCAATTCAGAGGTATCATAAATTCTTTGATAAGTTCCCAACACTGGAACTTTTTGATCTAAATAATGAGGAACAACTTCACCTTATTGAAGCCCTCAGAAAAGGAAATAAAGAGGACGAATCTATAGCTATTGATTTAATTCTGAATAGTAACAATCTCGAAGTGAGATTTGCAGCTTCTCATTTCCTTGATAACTCTGGTGCCCTTTCAAGATTCAGTAAACAACTTGATTTAAGCGATTCAAAAGATTGGGAAAGAAAAAAAACAATTTTTACTCGAGCAGTGGAAAGTGGTGCCTGTAATTTTCTAAAAGCATTATTAGAAAAAGGAAACAAAGAAGCAATGGTAATGATTGGCAAAATCTTTGAAGTAAAAATAGATAGCAATGTACTACCCTCATATATAAAAAAAGCAATTCTATTTAATGATTCATCAATATACCAGTTGGCAATGAAGGCTGCCTCAAAGTACAATGGAAGAGAAGAAAAGGCAATTATTTTGAAAGAATTTAATGAAAAGATAAATAACAAAAGTTTTCTAATTATCCTTATAGAATCAGTTAAAAATTTACCGGATGATGAATATATAGAACCTTTAATTGAAGTGTTAAAGGTTCATCCAGATCTCTCAGATTATGTCAAAGATGCTCTTCTAACGAAGGAAGAAAAATCTCTTATCACCCGAATAATAGCTATAGTAAAAGACCCAGATGTAGATATACAACTAAAAACTGAGCTATTATTTGTTATTGCAATGCTTGGTAAGGAATACTGTTTATCATTTTTAATTGAAAATCTTCCATTAATACCAATGAAATGGATGTCAAAGATGGGAAAAATTTTGAGTAAATATCCAAAAGATATCCTAAAGAAAAAAATTATGTATTACTTAAAACAGATAGATGGTAAAATCAGGGCTAATCTAATTGCTATAATTCCAAATACTGAACTGGTTGAGTTTCAAGATCAAATTAGAGAGGGAATTACAGATATCGACCCACTTGTACGTATAGCTTCTACTTTTGCCCTTATTGACCTCAATGACAAGAAATCCATTAAAAATGCTCTAAACCTCTTAAGAGACCCTGTAGAAAAGGTCAGAGAAGAGGTTGCTTATGCTATTGCCAGGACAGGTAATAATGAATACTTGAAAATATTAAGGAATATTTTCCTTGATGAAAATGAAGTTAGCGTAGTTAAAATATCTATTTTAAAAGGTTTATCCGAATGTCACATGGAAAAAGCAACAGCAATGCTTCTGGACTTTATTGATCAGACTAAAGAACTAAGGGAAGAAATAATACAGGCACTATCAAATCATATTTATGACAAAGGTATTATTCAAATTACCGAGAGACTTAAAGATTCTGGGGAGAACATTCAAAAAGATATTATGTCAGCTCTAAAAAATATGGGACTTAAAGCCAAACCATTTTTAATGAATATACTTGAATCAGAATTAACACGGCTTAAAGATGAAGTTAGTAGAGTAATGGATGAAATTGGTGGAACTGATGAAGAAATAAAAAAACTATCTCACAGGGATCCAGAAATAAGAAGAAAAGCTGCAAGAACACTTTCATCCATCCAAACATTAAAAGCTTTTAGAGGATTAATAATTGCTTCAAGGGATCCTGATAATGAGGTAAGGATAAATGTTATTAAAGCCCTTGAAAAATTAGAAACAGACGAAGGGAAAGAAATACTCCATGCTCTCGAAAATGATCCAGACCCTAAGATCAGAAAATACACACACTGGGCGCTTGAAAGGTTAAAGGCAAAGGAGCTGACTTAATGCTTTAAATATAATAAATGCATTAAAGACTATATAAAGTGAACTTTATTCTTCTAATATCCTGGATTAGCTAGCAAAATAGTTAATAAATGGCGTTCTCAATCCCTGATTTTAGGAGTTAATAATAATCATGTTATTCAACTATTCTTACTGAATCATTTAATTGGACTATTCCACCTTTAAAAACACTACAAAAAACTCCAACATTGGGTAACACAGGTCTACCTGTAAATTCATGGATTGGAGACTCATGAAACTCCTTCCCAATCTGAATTACCCTCAGAATCACAGATTCACCTATCTTGATTTTTGCTCCCATAGCCATACTTGATAAATTATCAATGCCATCTATAAGTATATTCTCTGCAGCTTCTCCGGGTTTTAACTTTCTTAAAGCAATTTTATCCCTCTCTTCTATGGATAAAACAGAAACCTGTCTATAGCTTCCTCTATGAGCATCACCTTCTATACCTATTCCCTCTACCAATTTTATCTTTTTGACCGATTTTTTTTGAGTTCCTTTTTTATCAGAAATTGCTAAACCCACAACTTTACCAGAACCAAACTCCATTAAAATTGAAAGTGCCTCCTTTCAATCAATATGATACTTCTAGAACAGTCTGATTAACCCATTTATTTATTTCATTGATTTCATCTTCAGATAACTTAAAATTTAAAGAACTAAAGTTCTCCTCTGCCTGCTTGACATTTCTTGTACCTATTAACGCAGCAGTTATTCCCGGGTGATTAACAGTCCAATTGATAACCAGTTGAGCAACTGTTACACCATGAGAGTCCGCTATAGGCTTTATTTTTTCAATTAGCTTTAAAACCTTTTTCCTGTTTTCAATAGTAAAAAACGGATTATCCTTTCTGTGATCATCATCTTTAAACTTATAATCTGGGGTTACCTTTCCCGTTAATAGGCCTCTTTGCAGGGGGCTGTAAGCAAGAATAGCGTAACCATTCTCCATGCAGTAGGGTATTATATCTTCCTCAATATGCCTGTCAACCATGCTAAAGGGAAGTTGATTTGATACAACTGGTGCAAAAGATATCGCCTCTTTAAATTGCTCAAGAGAGTAATTACTTACCCCTATTTCTCTAATTTTCCCATCCTTTTTAAGTTTGATCATAGCTTCCATAGATTCTTCTATTGGTGTGGTAGAATCAGGCCAATGAATCTGATATAAATCTATATAATCTGTTTTTAATCTTTTAAGACTTCTCTCACATTCCTCTACAATCCCCTCTTTTCCAGAGTATCTATACATTTTAAAAGGCCTTCCTTCAAAATCTTTGGCCCCATAGAAATACTCTCCCTTCTGTACATCCCATCGAAGCCCACATTTGTCAAAAATGTTTATCCTATCTCTCTTTCCCTTCAAAGCTTCCCCAATAATCTCTTCGCTCAATCCAAATCCATAGGCCGGAGCTGTATCTATGCTGTTAACCCCCATATCAATTGCTCTGTGTATAGCCCTGATAGCTTCTTTCTTATTGGTACCACCCCATTTCCATCCTCCAATAGCCCAGGCTCCAAATATTAAAGGGGTTACCTCTATTTTGCTTGGTCCAAGCTTTCTTTTTTCCATATCTTGCCTCCTCTTGTAAAGAAATAATCCATTTATTTCTCTCTATAATAAATTTATCAAACATTTTTTAAAGATCTTCTTTTAAACATACCAAGTATTATCATGAGGATAATTGCGATTACCATATATCCAAAGATTGCAACATCGGTTAAAAGATAGGCTTTTACATTTTGCTTTAATGCAGGGATATTTATAACAAATAGAAGCGGAAATCCAATAAAAAGCGATAAACCACTACCAAGCACAAGATCACTTGCAGCTGGTGTTTCGTAGTCTGGATCAATAACTCTCAAAAGAGCAAGTCCTGTGCTGACTGTTCCTGTTAAAAGCCCAAATATCGATATAAACCTCTCAAAAATGTAATCGCTGTATGTATTTTTAGCCATATACAATACAAATAAGGTTGTAAGTACACCTCCAACAACGGATATAATGGCTATTGGAACAATAAACTCCATAACAACTACCAGCTCAATAGCCATTATAGCGGCTGTAACAAGAAAGTCTACACTTGATGCTGATATATTTGTTAAGATATGGTCATCCAGAATATAGTGAAGATTCAATCTATCCAGTATCTTTCCTGCAATCAGTGCAAACAGAGTAGCAAAAAAGGCATGATAGGCCCATAGGATATTTCCAAACTGATGTGCAAAATTGCTTCCTATCAGCCCCAGGAGATATACTATTCCTTTAATAAATAGATAATCTACAAGATATATAAATCCAACAAAAGCCAAATGAAAAGATCCCGAAGAAATAACATCAGGATGTGTAGTTGAGTACCCAGAAACATGCTTTTTTTCATTCGGCTTTAGAAAGCCTGTATGAGATAGTATTTTTTTATCAAGGTTTTTGACATAGCCTTTTTTTATACCCCAATTCAGTAGTGGTATTCCAACAAAGCATGCCCATAAAAACCCTATTGCACCAAATGTAAGACCAACCGTTCCACCATGGACAAATCCCAAACTCTCCCACTGCTTTCCCAAAGCATATGCCTGCCCTGATGATTGGCCAAAGCCTATCTCAAGTAGCATTCCAAAGGTGGGAAATATTTTGGGCATAAAGGTAAATAAAAACAGTAGGGTAAGGCTGTAACCTACAAACCCTTCTACAGCATATCCGAGTGAAAGATTAAATGCAGTGGTTAAGGAGTTTCTATCAATGTATTTAACTCTCTTTTTCAGTCCAATTGATATGAATGTAACTGAAAGCAAATGATAAACTATATTACCAAGCACCTTTCTATCCGGCGCTAAATTCGGGATCAACCAATCAAGGAGATATATCAACCCTAGAGCAACAAAGCCAGCAGTAATGGCATTGGGAACATGGAACCTTTTAAGAAATCCAATATTTGCCCTTAATATACTTGCTACAAGCAATGAAAGGCTAAGCAGTGTAAAGTCAATGACGATAGTCCAACCCATAGTATCTCCAAAGCTTATATTATTAAACTACCGTTCCTATGAGTAAACAAGGTTATAAATCTCATAAAGATTTTGCACAGACATTTTTCGCTTTCCAGATTCTATTTCCTTGATAATTTTTACAATTGCCTCATTAACAGGAACATCCATTCCCATTTTCTTTGCATATTCAACGACGGTTCCATTCAAATAATCAATTTCAGTCTTTTCACCTCTCTCTATTGAGTGATATATATTTGATTTTAAATCTCTATATCTTTTTCCTATTACCCTGAGTATCATATACTTAAAAAAAATTGGGAGCCCCCCTTTCATTCTAAACTTTGCTGGATTAATTCCTCCCTGAAACTTATCAACTTTTATACCAAGCGCTTTTGTAATATTGTAACCTTCTGTAACAACACGGTAAAACAATTTTCTTGCCACTTTCATCTTCAATAACTCTCCTACCCTTAATCCTGCAACTCCTCCCAATCCGGTTACACCTATCACTATAAGCAATTTACCCCAGAGCACTCCTTCTATATTTTTGGAAAAATCAATAGGAATATAAGGCTCCAACAACTGTTTTAAGGATAGAAGAAGGTCTATATCATATTTTTTATTTAAATTACCCACCGTTATTCCACCATCTGACGTCACTTCATATTGTCCGTGATCAATCATTATTGAATTATATCCAACCGCACCTGCAGCAAGCCTGACTTCTGGATGCTCATCATGAAGTCTTAAAACTTCAACTCCATTTTGCAGTGTAATAATAAATCCATTTTTAGCAAGATGCTCCTTCGCGGAGGTAAAAACATCTCTAAGTACATTACTTTTCACTGTTAAAATAATGACATCATATTTGGAATCAGTTGGAAAACCTGCATGACATTTGATAGTGGAATGCAGATTCCCTTTTTTGCCGGTTAAATTTATACCTCGATTCTCCAGTTTTTGAGCATACTCGGTTTTTCCCTCTATACAAACCACATCAGGCGAATTAAGCGATGCTGCACATGCAACTACAGATCCTATACCACCACACCCTACCACCGCTGTTTTCATTATTCCCTCCCAAATAGGTTTTTTAAGAAAGATAATACAATGAATGCCCTGATTGTCAAGGATTAAACCCATTTTTCCTTGACAATAGAGTTTAGCATCTATAATTTAACCATTAAAAATGATTGAGAAAAAGGAAGGAAAATGGATCTATTTGATAAATGTTATCAGGATGGTGGATATCTCGGAGTATTGAGGGCATCCAAAGATAAATATTACTCTAGACCTCTCCTTTCCCCAAAACCAGGGACAGTGATGAACTTCAATGGCAAAGATGTAATAATGTGGTCGATAAATAATTATCTTGGCCTTGCAAACAATGAGGAACTAAAAAAAGTAGCGTTAGAAGCTGTAGATGAGTTCAGCACATCAGCTCCTATGGGTTCAAGAATGCTAACCGGAAATACAACGGAACATGAAGCTTTGGAAGACAAACTCGCTAAATTCGAAAATAAAGAATCGGCGATACTTTTTAATTATGGCTATATGGGTGTTCTTGGTACTCTCTCAGCACTTGTTCAAAGAAGTGATACTATCGTCCTTGACAAGCTATCCCACGCCTGTATGATTGATGGAACATTTTTGGCAGGTGGTAAGTATAGATTCTACAAACACAACGATATGGATGACCTCGAAAAACAGCTAAAGCTGGCAAATAAGGATAGACGTGGAGGTATTCTTGTTGTTACAGAGGGTGTATTCGGTATGCGTGGTGATCTTGCTAAGCTGCCTGAAATATGTGACCTCAAAGAAAAATACGATGCAAGGCTTTTTGTAGACGATGCCCACGGATGCGGAGTAATGGGACCAAATGGAAAAGGTACATCGGAACATTTCGGGGTAATGGATAGGGTTGATCTTTACTTCAGCACTTTTGCAAAAGCATTTGCAGCCATAGGCGGTTTTACTGCAAGCAAAGAAGAAGTTGTACGTTACATCCGCTACAATGCCAGAACTCAGATTTTTGCAAAAAGCCTCCCAATGGTTTATGTTAGGGCTGTGGATGCAACATTGAAGATGATTCAAGATAAGCCCGAACTCAGAAATAGACTATGGGAAGTTACAAGGAAGCTTCAGTCCGGTTTAAGAGAAGCAGGTTTCAATCTGGGCGATACGCAATCTCCAATCACTCCTGTCTACGTTCCTGGTGAGCTAGAAATTGCAATGAAAATAATAGCCTATCTACGCGAACAGAAGGGTATATTTGTATCAGGGGTAATGTACCCTGTTGTTCCGAAGGGGATAATTCTCCTCAGAATGATCCCTACTGCATCACATACAGATGAACAGATAGAAACTACAATCTCTGCTTTTAAAGATTTAAGGGATGAGTTTAAGCTGCAATTGGACAGTGTAAAGATATAGAAAGTGCTTAACTTTAAATAAAGTTCAATATTAAAACTATGGCCGTTTACTGGTATTATCGGAAGCGGCCTTTTTTATTGCCCTTCTTAAAGTAAAATCTTTAATTAATCAAAATAAAAGATTATAATGTTATTATCATAAATATAATTATTTTTATGAATTGCCATATTTTATTAAAGGAGATTAATCCTATGGATTTAAACAACTGGGAAGAAATATTAGCCAAATACAAGTATAATGATCTACAACACATATTTAATAGAATAGGCAAGTGAACTTTCAATCATGATAAAAAACTTACTTTGCCTATTCGTTTTATACCTATAAAAAATTATATTTAAGTGGCCTTGAATATTTTAGTATTCTAATTAAACATCAAATTCT
>Ga0164318_10001649_pt1 | contig 20049 bp, 9 predicted proteins | sample GuaBasSedimGuay9_FD_113734 | JGI IMG/M metagenome (GOLD analysis project Ga0164318, IMG submission 113734) | Subseafloor sediment microbial communities from Guaymas Basin, Gulf of California, Mexico - Guay9, Core 4571-4, 0-3 cm | ecosystem: Environmental > Aquatic > Marine > Hydrothermal vents >... | reverse complement strand
TCCGTTCAGCGGACATTTGTTTGTATTCTTCAATAAGCTTGGTGATAAATGCAAAATACTGTTCTGTGATAGAACCGGTTTTTGCATATGGCGCAAACGGCTTGAAGGAGGCACGTTTGAAAAACTCAAATCTCCACCACAGACAATATCCCTGGAAGTTGACATGGACACTTGATCTACTGGCCGAATCCTACCGAAATCCTTGCATGGTAAACTAAATCATCTGTTTGGCACCTCAATTATTTCCGTCTAAAAGTGATTCTTTCAATGATTAGTCTGCCTGATTTTGCTTTGGTATACTGCTGTGTATAGTACCATGGCGTTGCCCACAGTTTTATGGTTAATTTATTTACTGCGTATGGCTTAGCTAACATACCAAACACCGATGATTCCGGAATATTGAACTCCCGTAATTCAGGTTTTATGCCATCTATATATGTATATTGTGATTGCCCTTGGTCATCATACAAATAAAGCCTGATTCCACCAAAATCCCCCTTCGATTGGCCACAACAGTCAACTTGAATGCTATCAAAATTTCTCAGGTCTATTGGCGGAAATGTAATGTCTGTATTTATTTCACTGTGCTGCTCATCTAAAACAAAATCGATAACTAAGCCTTCGGATGTAAATTCTGAATTAGTTTTGCTGCTTTTGGGAACATTCGTATTTAAGGTAAGTCCGATAGGATGTTTCATATTCAAAACTATGTTTTTTCTTGAAGGCTTTTTAATAGACAAAAGTTTCGGTTCAGAGGCATCTCGTTTCGCCCATTTTTCCAAAAGATTATTGTCTTGTTCAAGGCGTGAACCCAATAATTTAATTCCGTTTTTAACTAACGGGTCATTTGCGAAATACTTGCGCACCATAGCTTGTTCCAGAAAATTGGTTAAGGACAAAAACAGCATCGCCTGATCCAGGGCCAGATACCTGTCATCTACTTTTCCTGTCCTCAGGTCAACAGAATCACGGAAGCCGTAATGTTTGCCTCCGGCAGTCAAAGGTTTGCGCAATCCCATAGCATCAAGGTTGCGTAAGTTTGCTATCACATGACGTGGGTAGTATTCTATCACCAGTGCCGAAGCGTGTGGTGTTACGACCCACCACGGTAAGAACCCTCCTTCTGTATAACCGTTGCCGGGTATATTACAATTGGACCATCCCCATACTTTAAGTCCACGATGTTTGGATTCTCGAATCTGATGCCAGGCGAGGTCTGCGATTGAACTTCCCATTTCTGTTGCAAGCTCGTTTAAGAATATCGCATCCATAGCCGCCATGAAAAGTCCGCCAAAGCGATAGCCCGGCTCGTAGAAGGTGAGCCCGTCAGCGTGTATTTTGTTACGAGTTAATCTATCCCAAAGTTCAGCAGGAGCGGCCCCGCTTGCTATCATATAAAACGCGACCAGCCGACAATCGGAAGCCAGCCAGAAATTTCCCAGGCCTACAGGCGTATCGCTTTTTGCGTTATAACCCCAATACGTTTTGCCGCTGGCGGTATCATATAATCTGCCCCATTTCACTCGCTCAATCAATGGCGATGCCTTATGCGCTATTTCAGGAAAAAATTGACGAACAAGTATCAGGCCAGTAACGAGCTTGTTGAAATCTGATACAGCCAGAACGCCGTCAGGCATTTCTGTCTTACCGCTTACATCAATCCAGTTGTGTAAGAAGCCATTACGTGATTCGATTTTTTCAAGTGATGTGATTATCCTATCTATGCGTTGTAGTGCATCTTTCCTTGTAATAAAACCTAATTTCTCGGCTGGACCGATAGCGGCAAGGTATAATCCGATATTTGTTGTGTTTGTAGTGCCGCCTGCTTTTTGTGAATCAGTTGGAAAGCCGGTTTCTTTTGCAAGGTGGGCATCCAGATAAGCCCATGTCTGTTGAAGTATTTTGCGCAGATACAATTCATCTTGTTTTGTGCATATAGCATTATTTTTTCCGAACGTGATTCCACAAGAAAATATCATAATCAAACCACAAATAAGAAAATCATTTTTTTTCATAATACTATCTCCGATATTTTTAAAAGTACAATTTATTCTGAAAAGTCGATTCTAAGTGTGTCGGGCTTGTATGAATGGGTGTAATATATGATTGTATTTTCCTCAGTTTGTCTGAATAACACCGGTTTGTCTCTTAATGTCACATTTTTTATAATCCGGTCTGTACGAAGCGTTGTTTGTCCAGGCGTTTTTTTATGTCCGGCGACTTTGATAGCGGTGCTTTTGCTGGATTTTTGTATATTTGATATTTCCGAAGTTGTATTTACCAGCGTGCAATCACCGGACAGAGGCAGGTTGAATGGCAGAACCAGGCCGCTGGATGGCGGGAGATAGAACTGCCCATCATTGTCTGGCAGGGTATAGTTCTGAAATGTTATTTTGCCCTGTAGTGGTTGATTGTGATAGTTGAGCATGAAAAAATATCCACCCTCCTGCTCGTGCAGGCGCAGCCGTGTGATAATCAGCGGATTGTTACAAATGACTGGCCCTCGAAAATTTTCATCGATACTAAGTTTTTGCCATGCCTTTTTGTGAGCGGCGGCCTGGTAGACAAAACCTGTGCCTAAGACCACAGCTGAACCTTTTCCAAAATTGACTTTTACACTACAGGGTTTTTTATTACGTGTGTGTGCAATAACATGAGCATTTTCAGCTTTGAAAGTCTCAATATAGTTTATAGTGTGTATCTCGTCTCCAGTTTCGGCCCATTGTATCATTGTGTCAAAGTCGTCGAATACCCGATCTGTACTTACTCCGAGACCTTTAGCTAATATAGCACATGGTTCGGCGTTAAGATCCAACTTTGGCAGGGTTGGAAAACATATTAAATGGCCGCCGCGATGGACGTAGTCCAGCAATAGCTGCTGAGATTCCGCGTCCATCTGTTCTGTGGAAGCTACCCATATCTGTTTGTAACAATCAAGCTGCTCCTTGTTGGTGTTTGTAATATCAACAGCGTCATATTCCTGGTTGTCCATAGCGAGAAGTTTACCAACGCCGTCAAAAAGTAATTCATCTGTAACCATGCGCGTATCAAGTCGGCACTGAATATGCGAACGGTCATCAATGCTTTCGCCAGTAAATAACGGATGGGTAAATTCACGATAATAATATGGTGGGTAGAACGCCAGGGCCTGCAAAGCTTTACTCCGGCTATCGCAAAGTCTTTTACCGTGTGTCTCGATGAGTTTGCCGAGATATTGTATTACATGGTAGCTGTCTCCGGGCTCACCCTGGACGTTGAGTGGTGTTTGCAGATAGAATAACGAATCGTAAATGCCCCATCCGGGCGGATTTTGTCCTTGGCTAAACATATAATAATTCATGGCAACAACACCATTTGCCAAACAAGCTTTATAGAACAACTCCATTTCGTTTGGATAAACGCGAACATTTGCCTCACGGGTGCCGGCTTGTAATTCGGCTATATATATTGGGCCTCGATTGCCCTGCGCAGCTTTCGTAAACGCGTTAATAATCCTGTCATCGTGGAAGTTGCGGTACGAAGGGTTTTCAGGGATGTGATCAATGCCGAGCAGAATATCCGGATAGAGTCGTGATAATTCATGATACATCGACAGACAAACGGGCGTGTTTTTGCCTCTGCCGAAGACCCACCCCGGTACATTGTGGAAGAGAGGCACATCAACTTTGCGCTGACGAATTTCCTGGATAAGCCAGCCGATGTATTCGGCATAAAAGTTTCGATGAAAACTTTCCCAGTCATGATATGCCAGGTGGTCTGCTCTGGAAGCAACTTTGCCTGATGGAGCGTTGATTTGATTGAAATCCGTGTAATCTGTTCCGTAGTGTTTGTTCAATATGCTGATATTACCGTAAACAGTGTGCAGGTAGTTCTGATATGCCCGTATGGATGCCGGGCTGTAGTCGCCGCAGCCGCTGAGCCACTGGAATAAGCCGACTTCGTTACAGACCTGCATCATTATAATTGGTCCGCCATTAGAGGCCTGATTTACAGCGATGAGAGGCATTACGGTATCGTACCATTGCATGGCCTTGCGTTTGTAATCAGGGTGAGTTAAGCAGGTGTACTTGATAGGATATGGTTTACCGTTGGCGTCACAGGCCAAAGCGTTGGCGTAATTTTTGAAGAACCAACGCGGAATTCCGTGCATGGCCAGTTCCGCGAGAATGTATGGGCCGGGCTTGAGGATTAGATTTAATCCCATTTCCTTACAGAGATTGATAAAATGTTCAAGGTTGAGGTTCGGTGCATACTTGCCCTGAAAGTCGGCTTTGCCTTCAATCTGTTCGTGAAGGGACCATGGTACGTATGAGGAAACGGTGTTTAAACCGGCTTTCTTCATAAGTTCCAGGTGCTTAGACCACAGATCGGCATCAATACGAAAGTAATGCATCTCACCGCTCAGGACGAAATAACTTTTCCCGTTATGTTGGAATGCCCGGTCGTTAAAGTATAGCACGGAAGCTTGCTGTTGTTTGTGAGTTAATAAGGGAAGTTTCAATTACTACTCCTGCTTTCTAAGGTTTCATTGTCTTTTGTTGGTTCATTTTTTTTCTGGTCGAATATAAAAGTTCAAATTCTTTAGGCACTACAAAACCATTTGGCGGCTGGTTTGAACAGTCCAGTTTCAAGATGACTCGTCCATTGTTCCTGCGTTTAAGATTATAGCTGATTGGTCCCCACCAGGTTTGCAAATTGCGAACGGTTACACCTTCATCAAGCCATTTATCAGGAACTGCTGCTGCAAGTACCAGGGTGCCGCGTTCTTCATAGACAAGCATATCGCGAACAGCGTTAATAAAGCCGGCTCCAACCCAGGTGTGGGGCATATCACCTATATAACTTGGCGTTCGCGGGTCGCTATGCACTACTTCGGCCATGTGGTTCCAGCCGGCCGGCCTTATGGCATCTTCGATAAAAAAGTCAGTCAGCATAATAGCATCATTGGGCCGGCCAAGACGAATCATAGCTGAGATGTTGCGTACTTCGTAAGGCGTATATGTTTTGCGTGTGCCGAGAGGTTGTGCAGCACGATAGCGAGACTCTTTCATATAGCGGTCAAAGGTCGCTTTAAGAGCGTCAGCGGGCAGTGTATCGCGTTCGTCGGCAATCATCACGCCGATAGCAGTTGAAGTGGGGTCAAAATCGCCCAGTTCGGCGCAAGCTGGCAGTGTTGCCAATCCATCGCGTTTGCGAACTCGTTCTATTGAAGTCAGTATCGATGCACGTAAGTCATTTTCAAATTCAGCAAGCCATTCGGCATCTTTGTTGTGGCCGAGACGCAGGGCTATGGCACGGGCGTCCTGAATACCTTTGACAGCAAAGAAGTCATCCCAGTAGCTGTGTCGAGGAGGGTCAATGTATCCTTCATGGCTTTGGGATTCTGGTAAAATCCCTTCATACTCTGTGCCTTTATATTTTTCTGTCAGGCGTTGGTTTCGCAGGTTTTCCATATACTTCATTGTGGCTTTAACCTTAGGCCAGCATAGTTTGGCGAGTTCGTTATCGTCGGTTATTTCGATGGCCTGGCGGGCGAGAAATACATATTCGCCGAATGAGTCGTATTCCTGCCAGTTACTCGCAAATCCTTCCATTTTGCCGGTCTTTGTTTCAATAATGAATGGAACAAACCCATCATCTCTGACAAGGTTTGTAATCCATTTGAGGTAATTGACCCCTGAATCAGTCAGGCCGAAACGAATCATTGCTGTGGCACTGATGGCGCCATCGCGTATCCACGAGCTGTTATAATTACGGGAACCCGGCTGGATGGCGGGGCCGTCGGCATTGATTAGCAGGTACGCAAGGTTGGAGCGAACAATATTAGCTATTCTCTTGTCTGGAAGGTTGATGTCCCAGTCGCCGGTAAGGTTTTGCCACAATTTAAAGGATTTTTGTTTTTCCCTGACGAAGAACTCTTCATAATTATCCGTTACGGTAATGTTTGCATTATCAGTGTTTGGGTAAACTGCAAGAATGGTTTTTGTTTCACCGCCGGCAAGGGAATAATTGTAACAGGCACCTGCAGAAATGATACCATCATCAGATTGAACAAAATTACCGTCTGTGCGATTTTCGAGCAGGTATTCTGTGATATCGATTGAATCTTTTTCCGGTTTTTGATTATACAGGGATATAGAAGATGGTGCGGGATAAAAAGTTATCGCTTGTTTTTCATTGAGTATTAAACTGTTTTTGTTTTGCCATTGTGCCTGTTTGATTGTTGAATATCCGCCGTGTTGCCAGGGCGGATTTATCTGTAACGGCCTTACCGCCATTAACAGCGAAACATCTTGAATTTCGGCAGTAGTGTTTGAAAGTTTATAGAGAACCAGCGTCGTATCAGGTGCTATCGTATTGGCCGTAATGTTCATTTGCAAACCTTTGCCAACCCATTTTACTGATGGAATAGGCGCCCATCCACCGGCAAGTGACTGGCTCGACTTGAAACTTTTAGCACTTACAATTTTGCCGTCTATAACAAGTACGGGTGTTACGCTGAAAGCTCGCAATCCGGATTCTACCCGGCCGTACTCATCTATTAAAGACTCATTGAAACTGCCTGCAAGCCCTGTAATCGTCCAAAAAGTCTGTTCACGCCGAAGCCAGCCCGGGAAAACGCCGTCCGGCAAACGCTGTGCGAGCATTTCAAAATGTCTTACAGGCGTCCACGCCTCGCTTGTACCCTTTATCTGGACATTGGAGATGCGAACCGGTTCAGGTAAATTGGAATCAAAGACAAGACGTAATTTGTCTGCAAATACAGGGACAAAGAACAGTTCCTCTATATTGCTTACGCCAGGTCTTTTGTTCATAATAGTTCTCCATTGACCGCTTTCCTGCGAGAAAACCTCAATTTTACACGCAGGTGTTTGTTGGGCAGCCCAGTCAATTTGCAGCCCGCCTAAACCGAATTTTCGCGGAAAGATAAATTCGAGATTTGTTTCCTCTCCAGGTAGAGCTTTAGATTGCCAGTAGGTTTTTGCGTTGCCGTCAAGCACATTTTCAGCACTTGTGTTTTTTGCAGATGATGAGGCCTTGGCAAAAATCTGATTTTCCGGACCAAGAATGCTTATCTCCCAAAGTGAATACCCCCAACCGGTGCCGCGTTTATGCCCGACGAAGCGAACAGCTTTGACACTACGAAGCCCAAAATATATCTCATCGGTACCACCATCGCCAAAGTGTATTTGGCTTGCGGTATTCCATTTGCCATTTTCAAGCAATCTTATCTCGTAATCCCTGCCATAAGCGGCTTCCCAGTGCAGAGTAAGTCCCACCATCTTTACCGGGGTCTTAAAATCTATTTGCAGCCACTGGTCATCCGAAAACTCACTCGACCATCGAGTGTCCATTTTGCCATCTATAGCCATAAACGCGGCGTAGCTGTCCTGCTGTGAACTGGCTGTGACGTTTAAAACTGGAAATGATGCATTTATGGACGTGGTCGAATCTGTATTAGAGAATACTTCGATTTTATCGAAGAAAATTATACCATTGTTGCCTGGGTACTCACTGACTATGATTGAGACCTCTTTTATGTTTTCTATCATTATCTGTTCGCCGATGTTATTTAGATTAAACTCGATTGCTGCCCACCGGCCGGCAGGGCTGACATTTGAGCCATTTACAAAAACTCCCCTGCTGCCATCATGGAGCCAGATGTCCAGTTTCGGCGTGCCTGCCCCGGCAGGGACTGATGCTATAATGCGTATCTTCTGCCAGGACTTGAGGTTAAGGGGTATTGTAGGGAAACACTTAATTTCAACACGGTCGTCGTCGCTCTGCCATTGAAACATTATTGCCTGATTATCTTTTGTGATGTGTGTCCCGTCCTGCCGAATTGCCGTTGCTACTTGGGCAGTGCCATGGATGTTGGCCGGCCTCCACCTTTGCAGGCTCTGCTTGTTGCCAAAGTCTTCAAATGTATACCATTGCTGGGCAAATACAGGGGTGATAAGCGCGATTGTTAATGTTAATACGATGGGAATTGGCATTTTCATTGCAGTTTGCCCTTTCGTAAATAATACATTTCTGTGATATTTTATTAAATGCTCCATGTTTAAGTTGCATAAATATGCAAGCGTTTTTATTTATTATATTACATATCTCTAATATATCAATAGAAAAACCGCTGTGAGCAAGATTACTTTCGATTAAGTTGCCATAAAAAAAACGGGTGTTTAGAGGAACTGGAAAACCCCCAAAATGCTCGTTTTTAGTTTCTTATTGAGGTTTTAGGTTGAAAATAAGTCTTTAGAGGTCTTTGAGATACGTAAAATATAGAGTTTCAGTCCGCTGTTTTTTAATGTGTATGTGGCTGAGTATTCAGCAGGATATAAAAAAATAAAAATATTGTCTTGACAAAAGCATGCGAAAGTTGTAAAAAGGTTTTTATTGGCAGTGATTATATTTTGCTAAATTCCTAAGTTTTGAGGTCAATTTAATGGCAACTGGATCAGATAGCGTAACAATTCATAACGTTGCAAAGGTTGCAGGCGTCTCGATTTCAACGGTCTCTCGGGTTGTAAACGACTTGGGGCGGGTTGCACCAAGCACACGACGTAGGGTAGAAATGGCTGTTCGTCGCTTGAATTTTCACCCTAACAGCAGGGCACAAGCTCTGAGTCGAAAACGAACAGATACCATTGGGCTGATAGTTCCGGATTTCGATGGCCAATACTTTTCGATGTTGATGGAAGGGGCGCATGAAAAAGCACGGGCCAATGGCATGCACATAATGGTTCTCAAGGCCAAGGGAACTGAAGCCAAAATAGAAGCTGTTACTCATTTGTGTTCAGGAGGTCGAACCGATGGTGTGATATTGATGCTTTCTGAGATGTACAATGAAGTGCTTGAGGGTGTCGGAAATATCAATCAGCCTTTGGTTGTTCTGGACCAGGACGTAAATTTATGGCGGCTTGATAACATACTTATAGACAACAAACTTGGTGCTTTTGAGGCTACTCGGCATTTTATTGCTGCCCATGAGGTCAGCGATCTGTTTTTTGTCGGCGGTTCTGAAAACAATGTGGACACTACTGAGAGAGCCTTGGGTTTTGCAGATGCGATCAGGCCGATGGGGCTGGATGCTGAAGGGAGACAGTTCTTTGGAGATTCTTATAGTTATGATGAGGGTTATCGTCTTGCAAGTGAGAGAGTATTTCCCTTAATCGCTCCTGGTCAGCGATATGGCGTTGTGGCAGGTAACGATGATGTTGCCTGTGGTGTCATTGATGCTTTGATGGATAAGGGAATTGAAGTGCCGCAGCAGGTTGGGGTGATAGGTTTCGATGATTCGTATATAGCGGTGCATCGCCGACTGAAGATTACCACAATGCATATCCCAACAAAAGAGATTGGCCGTGTTGCTGTTAGAATGATCTTGGATCGTTTGTCCGGCAGGGCTGCAGAGCCGACAAAAGTTGTGTTAAAAGCACGACTTATAGTGCGTGAATCGTGTGGTTGCGGCAAATAAAATAGTTAAATTCATGGAGAGAGGGGTGGTAAGTAAAAGGTATATATGTCTTTTGTCCGTTATGAGCATTCTACTTGCCAGCGGGTATTGCTGTGCTTCAGGAAGTAAGGCTGACCAGATAATATTTACTGCTGAAGATGAATGTTTGCTGGAAGAAATTAGTCATGCCTCTTTTCAATTTTTCTGGAAGAATGCTCATCCTGTCTCTGGTCTGGTACGAGACAAGACAGGTAGTCAAGTATGCAGTGTGGCATCTTTAGGGTTTGGGTTGGGCGCACTGCCGGTGGGCGTCGAGCGAGGGTATGTATCTTACGAGGCGGCGAAAAGCCGTGCATTGAAATCGCTCAAAACACTGGAAAAATCCAATGCTCACCATGACGGAATTTATTGTCATTTCATAGATTTAGCTACCGGCAATACAACGCCTTTTGGCTATGAGAGTATCGCCTCTTCGATAGATACAGCGTTGATGGTTGCAGGGGCGATAGTTGCTGGTGAATATTTTGGCGAACAGGTTCGTGTGCTGGCGGAGCATATTTTTTCCCGCGTGAATTGGCAGAGTTTTGTAAATCCGGAAAACGGCCAGGTGTATATGGCCTGGAAGGCAGATGATTCAAACCGCATGGACGGTCCCGGCAGATTCGACAAACAGACATGGGACTGGTACACAGATGAAACTCTTTTGATAGTGTTGCTTGGGCAGGCTTCACCTGTTCCTGAGCATCGCCTGGGGCCTGAAACCATGACTAACTGGGTCCGTCGTGTTGGAAAATACAAAGATGGAGAGCCTTTTGTTTACACCTATTCCGGTGCATTGTTTACATACATGTTTGCACATTGTTTTTATGATTTTCAGAGCATGGGTGTTGGTCCGCTTGGTGTTGACTGGTTTGAAAATACCCGAAATGCGGTTAAAGCCAACCGTGATTGGTGTCGCGATCATTCATCCGAGTTTGCAAGTTATGGTGAGAATCGGTGGGGAATCACAGCCGGTTCTGGGCCCAATGATGAATATATAGTGCTGGGACATGAGCCCCGTGGCGCCGAACAAGATCAGGGCCGACCTGGAACGTTACATCCATATGGTGCAGGTATGTCTGTGCCTTTTATTCCAGACGATGCAGTAAAGGCGTTACGGGCAATGCGTAATCTGAAAGTAGATGGCAAAGCGATATGGAAATCTCCCGAAGAGGGCGGCTATGGTTTTTGGGATGGATTCAATATTGATCAGCATTGGATTTCGGATCATGTAATCGGCATTGCACAGGGACCAATGCTTCTATTGATAGAAAATGCTCGCAGCGGACTTATCTGGAAACTGATGATGCAAAATCAGCATGTTTTGGCAGGAATTAAAAGAGCCGGTTTTAATGGTTTTACTAAACAAAACTAATGATGTTGCTTTTCAGATTGTTTGCAGGCAACTTGAGGATTAATTTGAAATGAATCTAAAAGACAGCACATTGATTGACAGGCCACAGGTATGCAGCATAAAGAATTCTGCGGGTACGAACTTTTCTATATTTGAGAACGGCAGCATAAAAAGCATTGAGCACGGTGCAGTGCAAATAAACCTTATGACTGGTTCGCCGCTTGAAGCTGGCTGCTCCAATTTATATCTCAGGAAAAGAGGCGAGGAATTTGTTGCTGTCCCGTTGTTAGGCCCCAAGAGTCCTGGAGGTCAGATTGTAAGCGAAAACACTTATGAAGTTAAAGGGGATTTTGAAGGGATATCGTATTCCTGCAGGTTATTGCTTGTGGAGGAAGATAGCTCGTGGCTCTGGAATGTGCAATTGGTAAACGCAGGTGATGATGAAATGGCGCTTGACCTGCTGTATGTTCAGGATGTTGGTATGTTTTGTGCTGATGGAAATGAAAAGAATGATTTTTATATAAGCCAGTATATTGACTATACCGTACTTTCGCACAGCGAACATGGCCATATTCTTTGTTGCAGGCAGAACGAGCATGGCGCCGGCTATTTCCCGTGGCTGGCATTGGGGTCGATTTCCGAAGTGAGCAGTTTCTCGACGGATGGAATGCAATTTTTCGGGCCCGGCTACAGGGAATCCGGCCTGCCGATGGGGCTGTTTGCTTCTGAACTTGGTGGATTATCACAGCAGGAACTGGCTGTTGTTGCGATGCAGGAAAAACCGTTTGTTTTGAAACCCGGCCAAAGAATCAATCTCGGATTCTTCGGCATTTTCTGCGAAAATCATATAGAAGCCACTGCATCAGACGATATTCAGATAATCGATTCAAGACTGAAAAAAGTTAAAGAGCTTTCTGAGCAGCCATGGCCTGATGAGTGTTTTTACAAAGAGCCGACCAGAACTCTGTTCTCGGGCTCTTCGTTGTTTTCTTCTGATGACCTCACAGAAAAAGACTTAAACAGTTTGTTTGGTGCTGAACGCAGGTGTAGCGAGTTTTTCAAAGGCGAATTACTTTCCTTCTTTTACGGCGAGAACAAGCACGTTGTGTTGCGCCGTAAAGAAGCTTTGGTAAACCGCCCTCATGGGCATATAATGACAACAGGGGCCAATTTGACACCGAATGATATGAGCATGAGTTTTTCTTGTTATATGTTTGGAGTATTTCAATCCCATGTTGCCCAGGGCAATGTTAATTTTAACCGTTTTTTAGCTTTGAACACGAATCCTTTGAATATGTTCCGTCATACAGGACAGCGAATTTTTGTGCGACATAACGGGAAGCTTTATCAATTAGCAGTGCCGTCGGCCTTTGAGATATCTCTTAATGGATGCAGGTGGATATATAAGCATGGAGATTTACTGTTTCAGGTTAATTCCTGGGCGGCCACTGACCGTCCAGAAATCATGCTGAAGCTTCAGGTCCTTCAGGGGCAGCAGTTAGAGTGGGTGATTTCCAATCAACTTTCATCTGAACATGATTGGAGCATAGAAGATGACAGCCAAAATAACGGCGACAGAGTTCTGAAATTCCTGCCGGGCAAGGAAAGTGGACTGGCTCGTATATTCCCGGGTGGCCACTTCAGTGTACTGTTGGAGAACGCGAAGCTCGTTAAGCGGGTAGGGGGGGATGAACTGCTTTTCGATGATGGAAAAAGCCGAGGTTTATCCTTTTTGCGGATAGATTTGGCGGCGACAAAACAGTTTGTGATGCGAATTCGCGGAGAGCTTACGACTCAAACCGGATCGCAAATGAAAAGAAAGAGGCTTTCTGGAGCTGAAGCTTGCAGTTGGGATGCAGATAGAGCAAATACCATTTGGAAAGAAATGATTTCTAATCTTAATATAAAGCTTCCGTCAGTCAAAACGTCTACTGCAATAGATGAAATAATTGAAATTCTGCCGTGGTTTGCCCAGAATGCGAAGGTTCATTATCTTGCTCCTCATGGCCTTGAGCAGTATGGTGGAGCGGCCTGGGGGACTCGTGACATATGCCAAGGCCCCTTAGAGATGCTGTTGAGTTTGGGGCACTATTCGCAGGCACGAAATCTGCTGACCATTGTTTTTTCAAATCAGAATATAGCTGGCAACTGGCCGCAATGGTGGATGTTTGACTGGTATAACCAGGTCAGATCTCCAGAGTCACACGGAGATATTGTTTTCTGGCCGATTCTGGCGGCGAGTGAATACATTCGTATTTCCGGCGATTATGATTTTCTAAACGAAAAATTACCTTACTACTGTCAAGATGTATCTGAACAAGCAGAATATTCAAGTGTCTTTAATCATATTCTTTGTGCAATTGCACATATCAGAGCCAGTTGTTTTGCTGACGGGACAGCACTGGTAAACTATAGTGATGGCGACTGGAATGACGCGATGCAGCCGGTTAATCAGGAATTAAAAAAACGATTGATTAGTTCCTGGACTGTAGGCTTGAGCTATCAGACATTTCAAGAATTTGCCCGGGTGTGCCGCAGAACGGGACGCATTGAAACGGCAGATGAACTTAAAAAACTATGTGATATGATTCGCAGCGATTTCAACCGGCTTCTGATTAAGGATTCTGTTGTTGCCGGCTTTGGCTTTGTCAATCAGGAAAACGGCATAGACCTTTTGCTCCATCCTTCTGATTCAACGACAGGAATTCATTATCGTTTGCTACCGATGATTCGCGGTGTAATAAGCGGAATATTCACGCCGGAACAGGCAAAGCTGCATGCTGAAATAATAGAGCAACACCTTAAAGGGCCGGATGGCGCAAGGTTGATGGATAGGCCTTCCGAATATAACGGTGGCTTGCAGCGTTACTTTAAGCGTGCGGAAAGCTGTCCTTTCTTTGGACGTGAAGTCGGTCTTATGTACACTCATGCTCACTTACGCTATGCCGAAGCGATGGCTCGGCTGGGGGATGCTAAAGCCTTCATAAAAGCATTGCGCCAGGTTGTGCCGATAGGGATACAGGAAATAATACCTCAGGCTGACATACGGCAGTCCAATTGTTATTACAGCAGTTCTGACGCAGCTTTTACGAATCGTTATGAAGTTAATAGACACTATGAAGATTTGATGTTGGGCAAAGTTGCTCTCAAGGGCGGATGGAGAATATATTCAAGTGGCCCGGGTATATTTGTAAAACTTGTGATGTTATACCTTCTCGGCCTACGTCATAACTATGGGCGTACCATTTTTGACCCGGTACTGCCTAAAGAATACGATGGCCTTGCCGCACAGATGGAATTCCAAGGGCGTAATGTGAAGTTTATTTATTGTGTCAGTGGAAATGAAAATGGTGTCAGCAGGATAGAAATTAACGGCGTGGACTTTGAATTTGTTAGGGAAGCTAACCTGTATCGGACAGGCGGAGCGATAATCGATGATTCGGTACTGGCTGCGGCTTTGAATATGGAATGTAATACTATAAAAATCTATACATAGCGACAGAGGAAAGATGGATTTGAAACAACATCATATCACTGCCAGAGAAGATAGGATTCCTTTTACTCAGAAGGTTGCTTACGGAATGGGTGCTATAGTTCCGATTATAGCGATTAGTTCTGTGAATCATTTCACTTCTCTTTATTACATTATAGGCTTGGGGATTAGCCCGATTCTTATTGGCTATGCTTCGGCGATACCAAGGGTATGGGACGCCTTTACCGATCCGCTGGTAGGGAATCTTTCAGATAACACACGTTCACGGTTTGGCAGACGAATTCCATATGTTTTGATAGGAGGTTTACTGGTTGGTATTACATTTGCGATGTTATGGATGCCGCCGGCAGGCTGGGGGCAAAAGGCCGTCTATGCCTATTTCTTAATAATGCTATTAGTCTTTTATACTGCGATTACCGTCTTCATGGTGCCTCATGGTGCGCTGGGGCTTGAGATGTCTAATGATTACCATGAAAGAACCAGAGTGTTTGCGTATGCCAGCTTTATCGGAAATGTGGCTGCTATTGTGTCGCCATGGCTGTATTACATAGCCAATAGGCCTGTTTTTAAGAGTGATGTCGAGGGTATAAAGTGGGTAGGCATTGCTATAGGGCTGATTTTCTTTTTATCAGCAATGGTGTGTGCCTTCGTTTGTAAAGAGTCTAAGCTGGAACAGGCCGAAAAGCAAAAGAAAGTGAAGTTTTGGGAGAGTGTTAAAATTACTTGTAAGAATCGCACATTTATAATGATGGTGGTTATTTTTGTGCTTGTAATAGTTGGGTTTCAACTCGTCATGGGTTTTAACAGTTTCATAATGATCTATTATATATTTTCCGGCAGTAAAGACCTGGCGTCTAAATGGATGGGATGGAACGGAACTATCTGGGCTGTGGTTGCTATTATTGGTATTTTTCCGATGACGTGGCTATCGAGTCATCTGGGTAAAAGAAGGACTGTTATGGTTGCTCTTATTGTTATGACAATAGGAAACCTTTTAAAAATCGTATGCTATAGCCGAGAGTATCCATGGCTTACTTTCATACCAACTGCCATGTTATCATTTGGAATGGTAATTGTCTTCACGCTTGTAAATGCTATGAATGCCGATATCTGTGATGAGGATGAACTTGTAACAGGAAAAAGGAGGGAGGGGAGTTATTATGCGGTTTACGGGTGGTGGTGGAAAGTGGCTGCCTCTATAGCAACTGTTATTAGCGGTTACATTCTGAAGACAGTGAGATACGACCATAATCTTGCCCAGCAGTCAGATTCAACACTCTTTTGGCTTAGATTCTGGGAAATAGGCTTGCCCGCAATTCTGTGCTTAGTAAGTGTGTTATTACTGACTAAATATCCTCTAACTGAAGACCGTGCTTACGAGATTAAGGAATTGCTTAAAAAACGCAGGCTCGCAGCAATCGAGGCTGAATCCGGACAGAAGGAAGGTGCATAAAATTTTGATGAGTAATTTACCTAAAATAATCTTGGCAATCGAAAACCATCGGGCATATGACCAAGGGCTTTTGAACGGCATATCCAGATATGCAAACCTGAATGGGCGTTGGCTGTTTCTTTATGAAAAAGACGGTATTCACAGGTCTTTGCATAGTATCGAAAAAATCAAACCTGATGGTGTAATTGTCCGTATTTCTAAAAACGAAAAAGTTATAGAAAAAATACCCGATAAGATGCCATGTATCATTTTAGGTGCTGGAGAAACTATCAATGGCCGGATAAATATCATCGGAGATTCTGACAGGATAGGAGAGATGGCAGCCGAATATCTTCTGTCATTAGGTTTCAAAAATTTTGGGTTCTGCGGAGTTGAACGAGAGATCTGGTCACATAAAAGAGCGGTAAGTTATACGAAAGTTCTTCGAAATGCCGGCTATGATGTCAGCTCGTATTCATATCCCTTCAGTGCAAAATCTGATTTTGCAAGAGAGTTGCCGGCAATGATGGAATGGATTGAATCGCTATCGAAACCAATCGGAATAATGGCAAGTAATGATGAAAGAGGGTTCCATGTTTTAGAGGCCTGTAAAGCCGCCGGGGTAAATGTTCCTGAGGAAGTCGCAGTTCTTGGAGTTGATAATGACGTTGCAAACTGCGAGTTTGCAACGCCGCCATTGTCCAGTATTGCGTTGAGTACAGCTAAGGCTGGTTATGAAGCTGCAAGACTTCTAGATAGTATGATGCGGGAAGGTGTAAGTAGTGTAGGCAAAAAAGAAGTGGTAGTAAAACCTACTCATGTAGTAGCACGACAATCCACAAGTGTGTTTGCTGTGCCTGATAAAGTGGTGGCAGAGGCGCTCGATTTTATAAGAAACAATGTCAAAATGCAGATTCAAGTTAGCGATGTTGCTGAATTTGTTTCAGTTTCCAGAAGAGAACTTGAAAGACGATTCAAGAGGTATCTGAACCATTCAATTCATCAGGAAATTAAACTTAAAAAAGTGCAACTGATTACAAAGATGCTTCTTGAGACATCAGATACCATCTCAGAGATTGCATCTGAACTGGGATTTTCAAGTATAGCTCATATTAGCCGGTATTTCAGAGATATTGAAGGAGTCAGTCCTATAGAGTACAGGAGAAGGAATTTATGTGTTGTTTAGTGAAATTACAGGAGTATTTCAGGGCTTTTTCAGTCGATAAGTTCTTGGTCGCAAAATGGTTAAAAGTATCCGCAAAATGGTGTTCTTTGGGATGTGGAATAGTAGTAAAATGTAGAAGTATGAAAACGTTATGACATTATGGGACGTTAGCCAAAATTATGGTATTTTGTGGAGTTTTTTGAAGGTTTAAGGTTTGGTGAGGGCTTGGGTGTTAGATATTGGGTGCGTTGCCCAATGTTATCAAAACACTCTTGGACGAAAGTTAATTTTATTTGAGGAGGAGACGAAAAGCGTGAAATGAAGGTCAAAAGTTGGTGAAGGTTAAAAATCTATGTTAAGGGCGTTCTGGTGGTCAGAGCGCGGAAAATACGGATGGCTGCTTGAAGACTGAGAGTGGGTCAGGACTCTTTGAAAAGTTCAGTATGTTTTAATCTTCTACGTGTGGTTATTTTTATTGGTGAAGGCTATAACGAATGTTAAACACGTATTTCGCAGCGCAAACCAGCGATAAGTTTAACTGTCGTAGAGGGTTGTTAAAGGCCACATTGTGGAGGAAACATCGAAATAAACACCATTGAATTGAAAGGTGTTATTTTTCAAGCAGTTGCGTGTTTTGCAGATGTCTGAATGTTGTTTTTGTTTTAGTTTAGAGAGGAGGAGTATTATGTTAAAGAAGTTAATGTTAGTAAGTTTTGTTTTGCTTTTGGGTGTATCTGTAACCGCTCGAGCTGATGAGTTGATATTAGACCCTAGTATGGAAATAGGATGGGACTGGGGCTGGACGAAAGGAGAGACGCCGTCAGGTGCAGCGAACATTGAGTGCTGGGCTAATCATACAGGCAACTCGGGTATGGCAATGAGAAACTGGGTTGACTCAGGAACCGGTTTCGCTTACCAGGACGTTCCTGTAACCGGAAGTACAACCTACAACTATACGCTTTGGAGCTTACGAGATGCGGGCGATTTGACAGGTGACTTTTATATGAATGTCGAATGGTATGCCGGCGGAAGCAAGATTGGGGAAATGGGAAAGACCACCATTCCTGTTCCCTCGGATGACTGGGTTCAGCAAACTCTCAACCCCACATCTCCGGCGGGCAGCGATACAGCTCGTGTTATATTTGGCTCCGATACTGTCAATTTGACCGGCAAGTTTGATGATGTGGACTTTAGCGGCCTTTTGGCAAATCCCAGTTTTGAGGATCGCTGGACGATGTCGGGAGTAGCAGGCTATGAAGGCTGGGCCGCCCACACCGGTAGTAGAGGTATAGCTGTGAGAACATGGGCTGGTTCTGAGGGTGAAGCGCACTATGATAACGTCAGTGTAACCGGCGGTGAGTCCTACCTATACACGCTTTGGGGCCTGAGCGATGACGTCATAACGCAAGGCAGTTACTATATGAAGGTTGAATGGTATGACGGCGAAAACCTTCTTGGTGAGTCGGTAAAGGATATTTCCGATGGCCTAACAAATGCTGACTGGACCCAGTTCAGTTTCAACGTTACAGCTATGGCTGGCAGCGATTCGGCTCGCGTTATGTTCGGCGGAACCGGCGTCAATGTAGTTGGCAAGTTTGATGATGCCAGCTTTGTTGAGGTTCCAGAGCCGGCAACAGTGTTTATATTGGGTCTTGGCGGATTGTTCCTGAGCAGACGCAAACGCTAATTTGATTTGTTTGATGTAACGGCCGTATCTTCCATCGAACAGGTGGAAGATACGGCTGGAGTTATGCCGATGTCAGGTGAGAAGGCATCGCAAAATGTACTATTGAGTTGCCGAAACGGCGGCACAAGAACCTTAAGGTTGAGGAATACATCAGGGAAGCTACAAAAAAATATCGGTAAAAGCAAAATATAAAAAAATATATTTTTATTCAGATGGAAATTTGAAAGGAGAAATTGACATGAAAAATGGCATGAGAAATGTGATTATACTGCTTTTTATTATGGGATTGGCCGGCAGTGTCTCGGCGAATGAATTGGTTAATCCCGGCTTTGAAGATGGCGATTTGGGCGACTTCGGTTCGGTTACTATTCCTGGCTGGACGACCTGGGGATCAAGCGGTCGTCATCATGACGGGAGCGACGGCGCAGTAATTGATACCAAAGCCGTGAAAGAATGGCACTGTGACACAGGTATCTACCAGGATTTCCCTGCCCTTATGGGTCGGGAGTATGAGGTTAGTATCAATGCTCACACCTTATCGACTGATAGACTTAAAGGTTGGGACGGTCTTTTCAAACTTGAGTGGTTCGACGCAGATGATTACAAGATTGAGGATGTAAATATAGGGTATTTTTATGGTGCTAAAGACCCCTGTTCGCCGGGAGAACCCGGCGATCCCCCTGATACCTGGAAGGTTATTTCAGCCACAGAAACAGCACCGATGCCGGCTGCTTACGGTAGAGTTGTTATGTGTCTGGTTTCTGGAGATAACTGGTACACAGGTACGGCGGGTGCTGTTCACTGGGATGATGTTTATGCCGGTTTGGCCTATGCCGCTCAGGATCCAAGCCCCGCTGATAACAGTTCCGTCGATCCTGGGGAATCTACTACGCTTAGCTGGACTCGTCCTGACCCCCGCCAAGAGGGAGATACTATTCTTTGCGATGTCTGGTTCGGAACAGACCCCGATATGCCAGGGAGCAACACGAAAATTCTTGATAAGCAGGATGCGAATTCTGTTGTAGTTGGCACCCTGACTATGGATGAAATTTATTACTGGAGAGTTGACTGTTACGATCCTAATGGAACAGGTCCGGAGATAAAGACCGAGGGTAGGGTTTGGACCTTTGATACCGGCAATGCCACACCAACGGTTGATGCTGGTGATAAGCAGGTGGTTTGGCTGGCATCAGGCAGTGCAACAGTTTCTCTTGATGCTACGGCTTCCGATGACGGCCTGCCGAATCCTCCTGGCGAATTAACGTATGCCTGGACGGTGGACAGCGGTCCTGGAACACCGTCATTCGATTCGAATGACATTGAAGACCCCAATGTTACATTTACTGTGGCGGGAGATTATGTATTGCGCCTGACAGTTAGTGACAGCGATAAAGATGCAAATGATGTGGTTACTATCAGAGT
>Ga0164318_10001648_pt1 | contig 20055 bp, 18 predicted proteins | sample GuaBasSedimGuay9_FD_113734 | JGI IMG/M metagenome (GOLD analysis project Ga0164318, IMG submission 113734) | Subseafloor sediment microbial communities from Guaymas Basin, Gulf of California, Mexico - Guay9, Core 4571-4, 0-3 cm | ecosystem: Environmental > Aquatic > Marine > Hydrothermal vents... | reverse complement strand
GTTTTTCTTGAGTGCTGTGTCTAAGAGTTCTTTCACGGTCTTCCAGTCTTTTCCAAGCTCCTTCTTGAGCTTGTAGAATTCCTTTCCGAGTACTATTAGGTGTGGGTTTAGGGTTTTGAGGAGCCGTCTTAGCCGGCTTGTGTCTATCTTGTAGCCTTGTCTGCCGAGTTCTTCGAGTACTTCCTGCTCTATTACCCACTTCCTTGCTCCTATTATCTTGGAGACTGCTCTGAGTAGTTTGTCTAGTTTTTTGTCGTGGTTTTTGGCTTGTCTTTGCTGTATTAGTGTTTTCTTGTACTGTCCCATGTTTCAGCCCTCTTCGGGTGTGCATGCGTCTCTTGGTGGGTGGATTATTGTTGGCTTGTTGTCTTCTATTAGTGTGTAGGCTGGCCTTGTGGGTGCTTTGAGGCTGTGTCCTGTTATGGTTACTCCTAGCTCGGGGTATTGGCGTGGCTTGTGTAGGTGTGCTATTACTGCGTGGTCTGCCTTTTTTCTGAGCCTGAAGAGCTGTGCTCGTTTGGCTGTGAGGTGTATGTCTTTTTCCTGTAGGGTGTGTCCGTGGGTGTAGGCTATTGTTGTGTCGTCTGGTAGGATTGTTGTCGCCTCTTGTCTGGCTGTTCGGAGGTACCTGTAGAAGGAGAGTATGTGGCTGTGTGCCGGCTCTGGGGGCTCCGGTGGGGCTGTCCAGGGCTTGTCTTGGAGGGCTAGGCGGTCCAGTGTCTCTATTAGCCTTCTGTGGCTTGTTCCCGGCTGCTCGGCGTCGCCTATGAGTGTGATCGTGGTCTCTGCCATGCTGGCTAGGCTGTGGAGCATTGCTATGTGGTGGAGCGTTATTTCGTGGTGTAGGTCGTAGATGTCTCCGAGTAGGACCAGGGTCTTTGGCCTGGTTTCTTTTGCTGTCTGGATGGCTGCCTGGATGCAGGCGTCTGGGCGGCCTAGGTGTATGTCGGCTATGACGAGTATGGGCGGCTCTGTGTAGGCGTCGTAGACTCTGTCGATGTTTTTCTGTTTTTTGGCCGCCATGGTTGCGCGGGATAGGTTGTGCTCCGCGATCTCGGGTGTGGGGGTGTTGTGGGTTAGTGGCTGCTGTTTGGGCGGTTTTACCGTTTTTTCTAGGAGGCTGTGGACCCGCTTTGCCGTGTAGGCTCTTTTCCTCTTTGCGTCTAGGAGCCATGAGAGGCCCGCGAAGGCCAGCTTCTGAGACCTATGTGGCCAGTTTTTGTCGATGTACCTTATGGCTGTAGGGGTTAGGGCGCCTACTAGGAGGATGGTGTCGAAGAGCCTGTATAGTATGTCTAGGTGCATTGAGAGTATGGCTCTTGCCTTGTAGTCTTGGCCTGCTATCGCCTGCATGTACTCGGTTACGTGTAGCGCCACGGCGTTGTAGCCTAGCTCTGCTATGCGGCTGGCTGAGTGCAGGATCTGTTTGTACGTGTTGCCTTTAACCAGGGGGATTATGCTGTACCCCTCTGTTTTCAGCGCCTCTATGGCCTGTAGGCTTTTCTCCAGGTTCCGCCATGCCCGGTCCTCTGGCGCGTCAATGTAGACTGGCATGTCCCATGCTAGGAGCGCGTCGAAGCCGAGTGTTCTTGCCGTTTTCTTGAATTCTTCCAGGGTTTTGGGGTCGAGTAGGAGTTTGTCCGGCATTATCGAGGAGAGTATGAGCTGGCCGCTGTACCCGATTTCTTCCTTTATGTTTTGGACGCCTTTTTCTAGCATTCGCCTGGCCGAATGGTACTGTATTATCGCTTTGTCGATGTTGAGCTTTTCTAGGATTTCCGCGATTTTTCTCGAGGGGACGGCTATCGGTATTATCTCCCTGGGTTTTAGGAGAATCGGCCTACACCTCTTTTCAACGCGGCTCAGAATAATAGTTGTGCGGGAGTGTTTTGTTGTTTTCTGAATGTTTTCTAAAAATATTATCCCGATAATGTCTCGTGGCTGCGGGCGCTGCCATGAGCCCAGCGGTAGTCGTGTAGAGCAGCAGGTTTACCTGGTGGCCCCGGTAGCTGCGGGATTGTCATCGCTGGGAGGGCGGATTCGAGGACGAGAAATGTCTTGGATTTTAGGAGTTGTAGCGCTACCAGCTTGGCTGTCTCGGAATACCATAACGTTTTCTGTGGGGGTTTAGCTGGGTAAAAATTTGATACCTAAGTGGTTGAGAGAGTCCTATATTATTTCTAGCCTCTCGGCCTTTCTCGCCACGGTATCTATTGATGCGATGCAGAGAGCGAGAGCCACAACCGACAGCTGGAGTATAGGTATCCCGGCGAGGCCCATGGTTTTCGCGACCGTCCTGGCTTCGAACGTGTATTGTGCTGTGCCTCCTGGGGTGCAGTAGGTCTGTGTGCATGTGAGGACTTGCGTGGTCACTGTGCCCCGTCCTTGGTCGAGCACGCCTTTCTCGTCGTAGGTTAGGGTTGCGTCGATCTGCAGCTTTACGGGTATTCCTAGTACGCGGACGGTGCCGGACTTTTTGACATTGACTGTGCTGTCGGCGTTTGCCTTGCTGTATATGAGTTTGAGCGCATTGAGCCTGTTGAAGACTACCCGTACGCTGTCCGAGGCTATCGGCGCGTGGTCTATGCTCCCGTCCGGGTAGACCTGTATAACTACTTGTTCTTGGTCAACCGTCTTGGTGCACGCTGCTGCGGCTTCGCAAACCCTGGTTTCGACCGTGAAGTCGAGCACCTTGTTTACTGTGTCGGCTCTGGAGGCTGCAGTGGCGGAGTAGAGTATGCCCGCTATGAGCACCAGTATCAGCAGGACCAGTATGGGTTTGGCTAGGGGGCTTCTTCTGGAGCGCGTGAAGAATATGTTCATAAACATGTGTCTCGCGTTCGCGTAGTATCGTATTAGCCTGTGCCTATACCAGTCCACCAGGTAGGGCAGCGACGCGAGCCCGCCTATGAATCCGCCAGCGTGCGCGAATACTGCGACGCCTAGGCTGGCTCCGAGGTATCCCTGGATTACTTGTAGTGCGAACCAGAATGTTATGAATACGGCTGCGCTGGTTGTGAAGCATAGTGGGAAGTAGAAGTAGAAGAAGCACATGCTCAGCCTGGTCCCGGGGAAGAGTATGAGGTAGGCTGCGAGGATTCCGCTTATGGCTCCTGAGGCTCCGAGGGCCGGTATGAATGCGGAAGCGAGCCCCTCTATGGGTATTAGTGCTGTATGAAAGATCTCTGCGGCTAGGCCGCTTATGAAGTATAGTGCTAGGAACCTCTTTGTGCCTATCGTGGCTTCTACGTGTTTGCCGAAGGAGTATAGGAAGAGCATGTTGAAGAAAATGTGCGAGATGTTGGCGTGTAGGAACATTGATGTTATGAGTCTGTACCAGTTTGCCGGGTCAGAGATCATGGCTGGGACGAATGCGCCCAGTCCGACCCACCTGTCGGCTATGGTTATGAAGCCGTTTTCCACGGAGGTGAAGGCATAGACTATGACGTTTATCGCGACCAGGGCTATTGTGGCGGGGGCGTGGACCCTGCCTAAAGCGTCCTCCTCATAAGGGATGGCTATACCCATACATGTTCAGTAAAGATATTGTGCCTTAAGCCTATAAGTTTACGTGGCGCCAGAATATCCACTTCTCTACAAAGACATCGACCCCTTCTAGGCCGAACGTTTCGGGGGGCCTGGTCAGGTGTCTGTAGGCGCGTGGGCTGGCCACATAGAGGCCTGGCGCCACAATCCTAGGTAGCTTCACCATGATCTTTCTAGCGTTTCTGTCCCGGTACCCGCACTTTGGACACTTGAACCCCTTCCCCCTACCAGCGGACTTCATCGTTGCTCCGCATCGGGGACATTTCGGGTTTCTCGCCACGATCTTCGGGCTAACCTGCTTAAGCCTTATCTGCTCGGCGTTGAGCGTCAAGCCCTTTCTCGGTACGACACCGCCGCCCACCTCCACGGTGTCCCCGGGTCTAAGTAGGCGTGCAAGCCTGTTCAGCCTGCCTGTCTCCCTGTAAACCATTACCTGTACTTCGCCAGTGTCGTCGGCTACTACTAACTTGGCATGACCTCCCGGCATTATCCTCGGCTGCTCGGCCACAGAACCTTCGATTAGAGCGGAGTCGTAGGGGCGTAGCTTGGAGATTTTCTTGTGTCGGGCTAGGTGGGCGTTCGTCGCCTGGTTCGTCTTGAAGATCATGTAGCTGTAGGGGAACCTTCTAGAGGCTTCCTTTAAGATGTTCTCCAGGATTCTCGGGTCAAAGCTTCTGAGACCGAAGACTACGGGGTCTGGTCCATGAGGGACGGCGAGGGGTCTTCGCTCTATATAATCGTACGTGGCGAAGACTGTGGGTCTGTATGCTCTATCTACTTCGACGAAGAAGCTCCAAGGAACGGTTCTCTCCGGCACCTTGGAGTAGGGATCCCTGTAGGCCAGTAGCTCGTAGGTGAAGTTTCTTAGCGGGTATGCGCCTATGGCTGCCAGTGCCCCGACGAGACCCCTGTTTTCCGTGCTAGGGTATATTTCGAGGTTTAGCTTGTCGGACAGATCGGTTACTAACTCTTTAACGTATTTTCGGGGGATGAATTCTCTAAGTGCTCTTTCATATATCTGGGAAAGCTGCTGGGGGATTCTTCCCTCTAGGACTACGAGTGTAGGAGAAGTCTTTCCATGTCTCTCGTAGTTTTCATCGACGATGCGTCTAGCCGTTTCCAGGATCTCTCCCACAGTCTTGGGGCTCGCCTTCAGATGTATTGATACGGACCCGTTGCCCCTTGTCTTAAAGGGGACGTTGGGGTCGAGCCTAACGAGATAGGGGTAGTCTAGGAACCCACCTAGTCCTTTTTCAAGTATCTCCTTGGAGATTAGAAAAGCCACAAAAGTTGTGCATTGTCCGAGCGGAGAGTCGAGGTCGTCGAGTCCGATGTGTATCTCCATCCTACTCTTTCATGTGTTCGACCTTGTATAGATATATGCCGTCTAGGATACCCGGACCGCTGCCTTCTCGTCCGTGCGGGCTCATCTTCCTTTTTCCTGTGAGGCGTGCAGCTAGATGGAGGTTTGCGGCTGTCTGTCCGACTGCTTCCTTGTCTATTCCTTCAATGATTACGTCGTCTTTCTGTACCTTCACCTTTACTCCGGGTAGGAGTTTGGCATATCTCTTTCCTCTCTCTCCTAGGTAGTTTTCGATGACTATCTTATCTCCCTCTACTTTAATCGACATGGGGAAGTGTGCATAAACTATCTTCATCTTGTAGCGGTATCCTTTAGTTACGCCTATTATCATGTTCTCTATGTGTGAGGCGACTGTCCTAACGGCGGCGTACTCCTTTTTCTTCGCATGGTAGGTCTCGACCCTGATCTTGTTGTCCTCCTTTATTATGGAGAGTTTCTTCAGGTGGGAGAAGTCTTTCTCTATCTTGCCGAGAGGTCCCTCCACCACAACCTTCTTGCCGTCTACAGTGATGTTAACACCGTCAGGTATCTCTACCTCGTGCGCCACGTAATACTCTCTGACCATTTACGAGTCCCCAACTCTCACTCTCAAACATGTTTAAGTCTTTTATGGTATCTAGACTTATATCTACCAGGCGGGCTTTGTTTTGGTGAAGAGGATAGAGAATTATCTTGGTGCGGGGGCCGGGATTCGAACCCGGGCAGGCCAACGCCAGCGGAGCCTAAGTCCGCCCCCTTTGTCCAGGCTCGGGCACCCCCGCTCTTTGGTTACCAAAAAAATTTGTTTGATTGTCAAGATAAGTTTTACTCTATATACGCTATAACGGATATCTCGAGTAGCGCTCCGGCTGGAATGTTCGAAGCTTCGATCGTTACTCGTGCGGGCTTTACTTTGTCGAAGTATTCGGCATAGACCTTGTTGAATCTCTGGAAGAGAGATAAGTCTTTGAGGAAGACGGTCACATACACTACATCTTCTAGGGACGCTCCAGCGGCCTCTAAGACTGCTTTGATGTTTTCTAGCACGCGTCTGGTCTGCTCTTCAATGTCTCCTTGAACCATTTTTCCCGTCTGAGGGTCTATGGGTATTTGGCCAGCAACAAAGACGTAGTTGCCAGCCTTTATTCCCTGGCTGTAGGGTCCGATGGGCTTGGGCGCCTTTTCTGTAAATACTATTTCTTTGGTCATTTTTTCACCACTCTATTACATTGAAATCCAGTCCTTTTTCTTTTAGCTTGATAAGCAAGAGATTTACTGTGTTTTTATCCGGAACTTCGAGACCCAACGTCACCTGTGCTGTTCCAGGGCTGACGAGCGGGTTTATTCTTTCGTGCTCGATTGAAATGATGTTGAGTCCAAGCTCTGATATTATGTCTATGACCTTCTTGAGTTGTCCAGGCTTGTCGGGTAGTACTCCTTGGATTTTGATTTGTCTTCCCTCGATGTAGAGTATCTGATTTATTATTCTGGCTAGTAGGGAGGGGTCAATATTGCCTCCGCTAATCACTGCAACGACTTTCTTCTCTCTAACGTCTATTTTGTTGGACAGTATTGCTGCGAGAGAGAGTGCTCCAGCAGGCTCAGCCACAACTTTGGCCCTTTCGAGTAGCATGAATACCGCGTGGGCTATCTCCTTATCGTCTACAAGAACCATGTCGTCTACAAGCTCGGACACCAGCTTAAACGTCAGTTCTCCCGGTTTCTTGACTATAACGCCATCAGCAATGCTGAATACATGTGGTGTTGTTACAAGCTTCTTTTCGTGGTATGAAAGATACATCGAGGGCGCGCCAGATGGCTGGACTCCTATAACCTTTATGTCAGGGTTGAGTTTTTTGAGTGCTACAGCGATTCCAGAGATGAGGCCTCCTCCACCCACTGGGACCACAACGATATCTGCGTCTTCGAGTTTTTCGTATATCTCGACTCCTATAGTGCCCTGTCCAGCTATGATGTCGGGGTCTTCAAAGGGGTGTATGAAGGGAATGTTTTCCCTTTTACTGATCTCTAAGGCCTTGGCGTAGGCATCGTCGTAGGTTTCTCCGTGAAGAATAACATCCGCGCCATAGCTTTTAGTAGCCTCTATTTTAAAGAACGGCGTATATTTGGGCATAACTATTGTAGCCTTTATTCCAAGGAGTGACGCGGAGTATGCAACGCCTTGTGCATGGTTGCCAGAACTTGCTGCCACGACTCTCGTTACATTTTCTCCCGAAAGTTTGCTGAGCTTGAAGTATGCTCCTCTAACCTTGAATGCTCCTGTTTTTTGAAGGTTTTCCAGCTTGAGGTACACTTCCCCTCCAGCCATTTTGGAGAATGTTCGTGAAAGAGTGAGCGGTGTTGTATGAATTATAGGGCGTAGAACTTGTAAAGCCTCGCGTATCCGTACATTAATACTATCAATAATGTTTGAAATAGACATGTTCTATCATGTATTATAATTTCTTGCGAAGGATATTAACCCTCCTAGAGGAGAAAAATCTTACTCTTCTTTAATGTTCTCGAGAACTTTATACATTCTGCCTCTGATCTCCCATTTGTTTCTCATTCCCTCGAGTCCCGGTCTCTCAATGAGGTAAGATGCTGCTGCTGAAGCATAAGCTGCAGCCTCTTTTATGTCCCCTGACCTATGGTATTCTATGGCAAAAACTGTTGTGAACACGTCGCCTGCCCCGGTTCGATCTACCACCCGATCAGCCTCTGCCGGGGGGACATAGATGGTAGAGTTTTTGGTCGCGACGTATGCCCCTTCTGGCCCCATTGTTATTAAGGCGATGCCCGCTCCGTCTTCAACAATTTTTTGTGCCAGCTCTTTTGGCTCTATGTTGCCGTAGAGCACTTGTGCCTCTATAGCTTCTGCGTGGACTATGTCGGAGATCGAGATGATTGCTCTTGCCTCGGGCGTGGACGTGAAGTAGATCTTTTTGTCTCTTGAGACCTTTCTGATGTAGCCCTGTATGTCGCTTACTGTTAGAGCGGCTTTTTCCGATATTTCCTGCACAACGCTTGGCGAAACTTCTCCTATAATGCTGCCTATTATTGCTATTTTTCCGCTGATGTCGTTGAGGGGGACGTCGCCCAATATTATGTCTTCACACCTTGAGAGCAGGTAAAGCGTTCTTCCATGATCCTCGTATACTAGCTTGAACTTTGTCGTTGGAAGGTTTCTTGAAATCCTGACATGCGATATATCTACGCCATTTCTAGAGAAAAATATCAGGTATTCGTCTGGGAAGTCTAGACCTATCTTTGATACTATCTTTGGTTTTACTTGGTGTTTTAATGCAGCTATTGCTCCAAAGGATACTGTACCACCGAGGCTTTTTCTGACGTTGCCTTTTTTAACCACGGTATCTAAGACCAAGTGTCCCAGTAGAAATATCTCCATATATCTTCACCACCTCTCTATAGTTACGTCTAAGAATAATCTTGATGAATATAAGAACTCTGTGGTCGGCGACTTTAGTATGCCTCGTTAAGGGGGATCCTTCATCACGTCCGCTCAGATGACTCTCTTTATCTCATTGGCGGGGATAGATTAGAGTCTGGTCTAGATAAAGTTTGCTGGGATGTTTATATATTAAATTATACAAGGATATCTTGGAGATACGTGTGACCGAAGTATTGAAAGTTCTGGTTGAGACAGGCAGAAAGATTGATCCTATAATGGAGGAATATCTTCTAAAAAACGCCAGCAAGGAGTTTGCAGAGGCAATTCTATACCAGATAAGGATAGGAGGCAAAAGAGTTAGACCAGCACTAACAATGGTTTCGGCAGCAGTTGCTGGAGGAAGAGAAGAGGACGCATACCCTGCTGCAGCCGCGGTCGAGCTTACACATAACTATTCTCTCATCTTGGACGATATCATTGACCATAGCGAGCTGAGACGAGGACATCCGACTGTTTGGAAGAAATACGGGATTTCTACAGCCATACTTGTAGCTGTCCATTACAGGGAATCCATAGCTGATGCGTTAAACGATACTCCAGATCCACCTGTTTTTCAGGATATTATGGCGAAGACCATAAAACTCCTAGTAGAGGGCGAGCGTCTTGACATTTTATACGAGCAGGCGGGAAGGATTGATGAGCCTTACGTTGTTGAAAACAGGTTCGAGAATGTTACACTGAATGACTATCTGAAGATGATTGAGAGGAAGACCGCGGTCCTCATTGAGACTTCCTGCAGGTTTGGAGCAATGTCTGTTGGCGCGAGCAAAGATGTGGTAGAGGCTCTTGCAAGATACGGGTATAATCTTGGTATGGCGTTTCAGGTCGGTGACGATATTATCGACTTGTTTGGCAAAGAGGAGGAGACTGGCAAGAAGGTTGGACAGGACATAAAGGAGCATAAGCTTGGAAACGTGGTTATACTTCTAGCCTTGGAGGAGCTTGAGGGAGGTGAGAAGGAAAAAATACTGTCTATACTTAAAAAGGATGAGATTTCCTGGGACGAGGTGTACGAAGCACTAGAAATTATTGGAAGAACTAATGCGAGAAAACGTGCAGAAGAGTTGCGTGACAAATATGTTAAAGAGGCCTTAGAAGCTCTAGAAGATTTGGAGAAAAACAGATATCGTGAAATCCTAGAGGGCTTGGCTCATTTCATAAAGGTTAGAGAGTACTAGAACCCCAAGCTTTATGATATAATTTTTTGGACACAAAGTGTATAGAGATGTCTAATACTTCAAAGCTAACGATAATCAAAGTTGGAGGGAGTGTTGTTACAGAAAAGGCTAAGCGCTTCACCATCAATAAAGGTAATCTACGCAAAATATCAGGGGACATCGCCAGGCTTTACCATGAAGGGTGGAGCATTGTCGTAGTTCACGGAGGAGGCTCCTTCGGACATCCCGTTGCAGCATTGTATCGCTTAAACGAGGGAGGGATAGGCGGGAGAAAGCTCTATGGATTCGCCGAGACCAGGTATTGGATGAGTGTCTTAAATCTTCGCGTTGTAAAGGCGTTGCTTGATGAAGACGTTCCAGCTTCTTCGCTTCAGACCTCTGCGGTAGCATTTAACGATAATAAGATGTTAGACTATGTTAATGTCGAGGTTGTCTTAGAGTTTGTTAAAAGGAGAATTGTACCCGTTCTCTACGGTGATGTTGTAATAGATAAGTCCTTGGGTGCGTCAATTCTTTCTGGAGACGATCTCGCCTCTACACTGGCAATTAAACTGAATGCAACTAGTTTGGTATATGTGATGGGGTCGGGAGGCATCTATAGTGAGCCTCCGAGCAAGCCTGGAGCGGTCTTATTGAGGAAGATTACGCCTTCTACTAAAATATGTGTTGGCGGTGTTAGAGGGATAGATGTAACAGATGGGGTTCGTAGAAAGATTTTGTGTGCTTTTGAAGCCGCAAGGAGGGGTATACGCGTGTCTATTGGTGGTGTTAACACTCTCTATTCGATGGTTGTGGGAAAAGAAGATAGGTATACACAGGTTAAGGTTTAGTTCGAGAAAAACTGTAATATGCCTGTGTAGGAATGTAAAACTTGGTGATCGTGTATGAAGGTGTATTTTAAGGAATTGACGTTTTCTACAGACAAGAGATACCAGTTGGTAGACATAACATATGAAGTAGAAAAAACAATCTCGGAGAGTGGTATAAAAAACGGTATCTGTCTCGTCTTTGCGCCTCATGCAACTGCAGCTATTATAGCTAACGAACATGAAAGTGGTTTAATGAGTGACATACTGAAAAAGATACAGGAAGATTTTCCGAGAAACGGTGATTGGCTTCACAACAGAATAGACGATAATGCTGCCGCCCACCTCGGTTCAGCGTTCATCGGTGCTTCTAGGATATTTCCCGTTAAAGATGGTAGGATTATCCGGGGAACGTGGCAAAACATATTTCTCGTAGAAATGGATGGTCCACGTTATAGAAGGAGAGTGGTAATCGAAGTAATGGGTGAGTAAAAATGGAAGGTGTTGATGAAAATATATTTTTTACGGACGAGGGCGTGTGGCTCAAACCTATTGCAGAGAAGAAGTTTAAAGTAGGTATTTCTGATTATCTTGTAGATAAGTACAAAGAATTTCTCTATATAGAATTTAAGAAGGGTCCCGGAGAAGAGTTTTCAGAGGGTGAAGTTTTGGCTTCGTTAGAGTCCCTGAAACATGTCTTTGACTTGACTTTGCCTTTTAGAGGTAGAGTGGTTGGAGTCAATAAAAATGTTGAAAAGGATGTAGTAGCTATAAATGAAAAGCCTATGGACACGTGGCTATTAGAGATAGAGGTTATGTCTGAAGCGGTTTTAAAGAACTTGTTGACTAAAAATAGGTTCTATGAAATTGTGGGAAAGAAATAGGTTTTAGTGTTTTAGCACTATTTTTACGTCTACAGCTAGTCCTCCATGATTCTTGTCGTATACGAAGAAGGGGTTTATGTCGATGTCTTCTATCTCTTCTATGTCCAGCATTAGCTGTGAAACTCTCAGTAGCGTGTTTATCACCGTTTCTATATCGGCTGGAGGCTCTCCTCTATAGCCTCTCAATAGTTTGTAAGCTTTCGTCTCCTCTACCATATCGTAGGCTTCTTCTAGGCTGAGTGGTGCTATTCTGAAGCTTATGTCTTTTATCAACTCTACGAGAATGCCTCCCGAGCCGAACATTATCATTGGACCGAATATCGGGTCTCTGTGGGCACCTATGATTACTTCTCTTCCCTTCTCTGCCATGCGTCTAACTACGATTCCCATTATCCTAGCGTTTGGTGTTTTTTGCTTCACAGACGACATGATCTTGTTGAAGGCATCTATGACCTCGTCATCGTTCTTTATGTCAATAATTATTCCTCCAACATCGGTCTTGTGTAGTATGTCTGGGGACTCTACTTCTAGAACAACTGGGTATCCAAGCTTTCTAGCAGCTTCAACAGCCTCTTCTGGTGTATTGGTCAGTATCCTTTTCAACACGGGTATGCCATATAGAGAGGCTACAGTGCTCGCCTCAGAGGGTGTTAGAATATATCTTCCTTCTTCAAGGGCCTTCTTTATAATCTTTAGTGCGGCTTCTCTGTCAGCACTCACTTTTATCATTGTTCTCTTGTCAAGCTTCTCTCTGATTTCTATATATTTGAACAACATTCCGAGAGAAGCCATGGCCTTTTCGGGAGATTCATAACACGGCACATTGTGTTCAGTTAGCTTAGAGCATGCTTCCATGACTTCTTCTCCGCCTATAAACGACGCTATTACAGTCTTCTTTGATCCTGTTTCCTTTATAGCGTTGATTATCGCATCTGCGATCTCTAGCGGGTCTGTGATAGCAGTGTGGCAGTAGAGAACAACTATAGCATCTACACGTTTATCGAGCAACAAATCTTTCATTGCACCTAGATACCAATCATATCCTGCCATACCTGTTAGATCTATCGGGTTGTAGACGCTTCCGAATGGAGGCATGTGGCGCCGCAGTTTTTTAGCAAGGTCTTCAGGGATGTCCATCAGTTTTACTCCCCAGGCCTCCGCGGCGTCGGTGGCCATTATTCCAGCTCCTCCACCGTTGGTGAGTATTACCGTGTTCCTGCCTTTTGGAAGATATGCTTTGGCGAATGCCGTTGCCCAGTCGAATAGGTCTATGAATGTTGGCGCTCTGATTACGCCAGTTTGTTTGAAGGCTGCATCGTATGCTGCGTCGCTACCAGCCAGTGTTCCTGTATGTGACTTTATTGCGCCTACCGTTCTCTTTGCCTTGCCGGCCTTTAGGATTATTATTGGCTTTTTCCTGGATACTCTTCGCGCAACTTCCATAAAGCGTCTTCCATCTTCGATTCCTTCGAGATATGCGGTGATTACTTTTGTATGTGGGTCGTTGCCGAAGAACTCTATAAGGTCTATCTCGTTTATATCGGCCTTGTTCCCAATACTTACTAGATCCGACAATCCAATGCCTTTTATCTTTGTCCATCCGACTAGCGCGATTCCCAGGGCTCCACTCTGTGTTATAAACGCTATTTCGCCGGGGTTGGGCAATGCCTGGCAGAAGCTAGCGTTGACCCTTTTCACTGTATCGCATATTCCGACGATATTAGGTCCAAGTATTCTCATACCATATTTCCTGGCTATCTCTACTAGCTGTTTTTCAGCTTCGACGTTGCCTATTTCCTTGAACCCACTGGTGATTATAGCAACGGCTTTTACCCCCTTTCTTCCAGCCTCGTCGAGGACTTTTGACACTATCTGTGCCGGGACAACTATTACTGCTAGGTCTACTTCTTCTGGTACATCGAGAATCGACTTGTAGGCTTTTAGTCCAAGTATTTCTTCTGCGCGCGGATTTATAGGAAATATCTTGTCGCGGGGAAATCCCGAGTCCAGTAGATTTTTAACAACTTGGTAGCCTATTTTTTCTGGATGGCGTGAAGCGCCTATAACTGCCACCGAGTCAGGTCTAAGAAGTTTTACAAGGGGATTATTTTCCATTTTCACAACTATCACCACTCAATAAAACGCTATATTATATATCATTTTTAGGGAGATAGAACAAACAATTATTATTGTAAATTAAAAATAAAGCAATGGTATAACCGATGTTTGGTGTCTATTTCTCTGTTTTTCTAACCGTTAGAAGTGGCTTTTCTGGAAGTATCCCTTGCGGCCTATACATTAAGACTAGTATCAGTATTACACCAAACGTGAATGTGGTGAAGTAGTTTATGTCGAATGGAAGGTATATATAGTGTTTTAGCAATGTTAGAACTCTATCTAAGACTATGTATATACCTACGCCTACAAGCGTTCCGTAAGGGTTGCCTCTGCCTCCCAGGACAACCATAAGAACCACGAGAAACGTTTTCAGTGGCGAGAAGTCGTCTGCGTGAACTGTGCCCATATAATATGCGTATATGACTCCGGCAACCGCCGCCATGGCTGAGCCTATGGCTAAGACTTTCATTCTTATTTTCACAATGTCCTTTCCAAGAGCGTCAGCTGCTATCTCGTTGTCTCTTATAGCTCTGAGTGTGCGTCCAAATGGTGACGTAGAAAGTCTGAGAAGAATTAGCCATATAACTATGGCTAGGGATGTTGATAGGAGGAGAAAACTTATTTCTCTTGTACGACCAGGCAGCCAAGCTAGTATGTCAGGGATGCCTACTCCTAGAGTACCTCCTACCAAGGGTTCGTAGTTTCTGCCTATAACTCTAAACAGTTCTCCAGTAGCTATGAGTGTTATTGCTAGATAGTCTTCACGCAACCTTATTGCTGGATAAGATGCTATAACTCCAAGTATTGCCCCAAAGAGTACTGCTAATATGAGTGTTACCAGGAAAACTGTTATCGCCTGAAGAGGATGGCTTGCGAAGTAGTTAGTGACTAATGTGCTATAGTATATGCTCTTTGTTTTAAACTCGCCCCTCCATATTATGTTAGCGAGAAATACGCCCAGTCTTACAGCAAGTGCGCCTACTGTAAAGGCGCCTGTTGCAAAGAACATAACTTTGCCGAAGTTCGGTATACCAAGTTCGCCGTACTCTAACTCCATGCTCGAGGCTAATATGAGGAATATCGAATATATTGTGGCTATATCTATTATCAATCTCAATAGGTCTATCATCTTTATTCACCCTTTGACCATAAGCTGGCTAAACCCTTTGGCATGAGCATAAGTGTTAGTATGAGCAGTGTAAACGGTATGGCTGGTCTATACGCTGTGTTTAGGTTTATTGGAGGCTGTGATAAGAGATATGTGCCCAGTATTTCTGAAAAGCCCACTATGTATCCACCGACAACCGCTCCAGCGAGGCTATTTACACCTCCGAGTATCGAAGCTGCGAAGATGGATAAGAGGATTATGAACCCTAGATCTGGTGATGTGGGTATCCTGAAGGGTAGGAAGAATCCTGCGACTCCGGCAAAGCCGCCAGCTAGGAACCAGCTGAAGGAATATACTTTTTCTACGTTTATTCCGAGTATTTCAGCTAGATCTGGATTTTCGATGGCAGCTCTCATAGCTATTCCAAACTTTGTTTTCATCAAAAGGATGTATAGGAATAGGAGTAGTAATATCACGGATAGGCTTGAAAAGAATATAATTCCCTGAAGCTTAAAGCCGGTAATATCCAAGGAAATATCGTCGAATATAAACCCTCGAGAGTAGACTTTGAGCTGTGATTTCATAAAGTCTGCATACATGTGGAGTAATGAACGTGTAGAAATGTCCACAGCCATCGACGCTATCATAAGCATCACGAAATTGGCCCCCCTCCTCCTCATAGGACCATATACCAGGAGGTATGTTGCAAGAGCATAAAGACCTCCGAAGAGGAAAGCAAAGGGTATTGAAAAGTATGTTGAGATGCCGAGTATAACCATGAATGTGTATGCACCGTAGACGCCGACAATTGCAAGGTCTCCATGTGCAAAGTTGGATACCTTAAGGGTCAGGATGGTTAGTGTTAGGCTGATAGACAGGAGTACTAGCAGGTTGCTATAGACTAACGCATCTAATAACAGGTCTATCATTTTAATCACGCAAACCAAGATACATTGATGCGAGATCTTTGTGGTTCAGAAGCTCTTCTGCGGGTCCAATAAACTTTGCGTTTCCGGCTACGAGGAGTAGTGCACGATCACCCAGCTCCAACGCTCTCCTAGCGTTTTGTTCAACAAGAACGACCGTGATTCCGTATTCCTTTTTCAATCTTACGATTCTGTCAAAGATGAGTTCCGCCATTTTTGGCGAAAGGGCGGCGGTTGGCTCGTCAAACATTATTGTGTTTGGCTGTCTTATCAGATTCATAGCAAATGCCACCATTTGGCGTTCTCCTCCACTTAATGTTTTGACTTTTCTGTTCATAAATTGGCGAATTTCAGGCAAAAACTCTAAAACTCCTTCGAGTCTTTTTTGGAATTCTTCTGGATCGAGGAAGTACCCCGCCAAAAAGATGTTTTCTCTAACCGTGAGGTTTTCGAAGGTGTTTCTTAACTGGGGGTGATATGCTAGCCCTAGCTTAGAACGCTCGTGGGGTGGCAGCTTTGTTATGTCTTTTCCATTAAAAACAACTTTTCCTCCTTTAATGGTGGCAATGCCGAAGATGCCCTTGAGCAGCGTGCTTTTTCCGCTTCCATTTGGGCCTACGATGACAAATATCTCGTTTTTTTCGACGGAAAAAGTGACTCCATGTACTATTTCTAGCTTGCCGTAGCCGACTTTTAAGTCTTCAACGTCTATCAATCCCACTCTACTTCTCACCCTAGATATGCTTCAACGACCTGTGGGTCCTTTAACACTACGTCGGGTGTGCCGTATGCGATTATTCTTCCCTGGTGCATTGCGTAGACTCGGTCGACATATTCTAGCGTGATGTCTAGCCTGTGTTCGACTATGAGAAACGTTAAGTCTAGTTTATCTCTCAACATTACGATGTGTTTCATAATATTATGTGCAAGAGTCGGATTGACGCCTGCAACAGGCTCATCAAGCAACAATATCTGAGGGTCGCTCATCAAAGCTCTACCTATCTCTAAGAGCTTCATTTGCCCGCCGCTAAGCTGGTCTGCACGAACATCCCATAGGTGGTCGATATTGAGTAACCTTAGTATATTAAATGCCTTGTCTACCAGTTTTCTTTCCTTGCTTATCCATGATTGTTTGAGTACAATATCCAATATATCTAGGTCGTATCCTATGCGGTTTGCAAGCAGCATATTCTCAAGAACGCTCAGTGATGTAAAAGGCTTCGGTATCTGAAATGTCCTTACTATACCTAGCTTAAACCGTTCATGTGGTGGTAATTTTGTTACATCCTTGTTGCCCAGTAGTATCTTGCCTTTGTCTGGCTTTAGTACTCCCCCGATCACGTTGATGAGTGTGCTTTTTCCGCTCCCGTTTGGACCAATTAGCATGGATACCTTAGACTTTTCTATATCTACGCTGACGTTATTGAGCGCTATAAGTCCTCCAAACTTTTTGACCACGTTAACCGTTTTGAGGATTGTTTCACCATTCATACAAACCACAAAAAATGTTTTTCTATTTTTAAAGCTTAAGTGATAAAAAATGTAAACTATTCTTCTCCAAGATATGTTACTGAATCTGTTGCAACACTGTACATTGCTACTATCTTCCATTCGAGACCTTTGTCAGTCTGTACTAGCTTCCATATAGCATAGTCTCCACTTGCACGGTCTCCATTTTCATTAAGTATAGTATTTCCGCTCACACCGAAGTATCTCTTGGCAACATCAGGAAGTACTTGGACTACCTTCTCGCTGTTATATTCTCCTACTAACATTACCGAAAGGGCCGCTATCCATGCGGCATCGTAGGCGTTCATTGAATAGGCGTCAGGATTTTCTCCTGCACGTGCTTTGAATCTCTTCATAAACTCTTCTTGTAGTGGATTCTTTGCTGGCTGGAAGTTCGTGGAAAGTAGTCCTCCAAGCTTTACCACTTCAGCCCCTACTTGGTCTTTTAACTTTCCTGAAACAGCCGTTCCGTCTGTCCCAAACCATTCTAGCTTTGATAGTACGGGATCTTGTGCGGCCAACTTTATTATCTGCATTCCATCGTCTTCGAAGGCTATCATTAAAACTGCCGTATTGTCACCGAACTTACTTGCAATGTCTGATAGCTTTCTTACCTCTCCAGAGAGATCCTTAGCGTTTGGATCATAGAAAACTCCCTCTACCTGTCCTCCAAGCTCTTCAAATCTTTCCTTAAATGCTTCAAAGAGGCCCACTCCCCAATCGTCGCCCCTGTATATCACCGCAGCTTTTGTGTATCCTCTGTCCATTATGAGCCGGGCTATAGCCTTTGATTGTAAGAGGTCTGTTGGGACGAGTCTGAATATGTAGTCATTTGGTATGCCTAGAGAGGGGGCGGTCGAAGACTGGCTGATAACTATTATTTTATTATTGTCAGCAAAACTCTTTATTGCTCCAACTTCACTGCTAGCCATTGGACCTATGGCTATCAGAACTCCCTGAGCTGCTAGAGATTGTAGTCTGGATAGAGCGACCTGCTTATCTAGCTTTGTGTCCTCTACTAGTAGCTTAAATCGGAACTTTGACCCAGTATTCTCAGCAAAGGCGTTTATATCTTCTATGGCCATTTCAAGGGCTATCTGATTTCTCTTAGCAAAAGATGAAAGTGGTCCTTCTAGTGGAAGTAACGCTCCTATGGGAACTTCTATTATCTCTTGTTGTTGTGTAACTCCTGTCTGTGCAGCTCCGCTCAGAAAAGATGTAAATGTGAAGCCTATAAGTGAGCCCACTAGCAGTCCTATAATCAACATCACTAAAGCATTTTTAGTTAGGGCTGACATATCAGACTTAGCTTTTTTGAAGAAGATTATTTAAAAATTATCTTTTATTAACTAACTCTAAAAAATCGAATAAAGTTTTTAAATAAATAATTATTTCGAAAAGAATATATTATAGTAATATAGGAAAAGGTTAATAATTATTGTTACATAGGTATTTTATAAAGAATATATAATCTATCTATGTCAACCGTTATACATGGTTATGAATAACGTTTTTCTTTATGAATATGCAATATTATTAACGTGAGTCCATGCTGGAGGACAAATACGGGCGAAAACTAACGCATCTCAGAATTTCCGTAACATATCGTTGCAATTACAGTTGCATTTTTTGTCATAGAGAGGGCGAACTTAATGGAAGAGATTTTCTTAAACCAGAACACATAGGGCTTGTATCTTATGTTGCTGCTAGGCTAGGCATAAGATATTATAAGCTCACGGGAGGAGAACCCTTATTAAGAAATGATATAGCGAAAATAGTAGCAGAGATAAAAAGAGAAGGAGGCGGCGAAGTCTCCATAACCACGAACGGTTTTTTCCTAAAAGAAAGAATTAAAGATCTAGTTGATGCTGGTCTGGATAGAGTGAATGTAAGCTTACATTCTCTAAAAAAGGATGTTTATCGCTTGCTTACTGGAATAGATGGTTTAGAAAAAGTTCTTGAGGGTTTAAAGCTGGTAAAAGAGTATGGCCTGCCTGTGAAACTAAACTTTGTGCTGACTGGTTATAATTACGGCGAGGTGAAGACACTGATAGACTTCGCTTCTCAAAACGGTTTTAGCATTAATATAATTGAAGTTATACCAGTTGGATTGGGAAATTTAACCTTTGATAAAATATTCTATAATATAGATAATGTAACCAGTTATCTGGAGAAGATTGCTACAAAGAAAATCATTAGAGACTTACAATCTCGACCAGTATATTTTCTCCCCTCAGGTATACGGGTCGAACTTATAGGAAGCTACTGTAATCCAGAATTTTGTGCAAAGTGTTCTAAAATAAGATTGACACATGACGGTAAACTAAAACCTTGCATCAACAGAAACGATAATCTGGTGGAGATAAGTTGGATTCTCGAGAGCAATCTGAGTAAAGAAGAAAAAATAAATCTTTTAACAAAAGCCTTCTATAAAGCAAACGAGCTGAGAGAACCGTACTTTAGGCTTGAAAACGGCATATGCAAAAGTTTTGACGGAAAAATTAAAGGTAAACCTAGAAAGATCGGATAATTTCTTCAACGATACTTTGAAGCGGTTTTCCAAACTTTTCTAAGCCTGTTAGTTCACGTTTTTCCAATAAATACTCTTCTAACTCCCGTATATAGGGTATTTTTCCTAGAAGTCTTATGTCATTTTTCGCCAAAAATTCGGCCAGAACTCTATCCCCTGGATGTGGTGTCCCATCCGGCAAGGTAGCTATATTCTCAATTAAGCCTAGTATATTGATTTTTTCGTCACGAAGAAGTTCTACAAGCCTTTGAACTACTGATATTGAGAGGACGGAGGGAGTAGCTACTATCGCGAAGCCATGGTTAGTTTGCTTAAAGACTCTGAGAGCCAGTACGACCTCGTCTCCAGTTCCAGGGGGCAAGTCAACTATAAGATAATCTAGCTCTTCCCATGCTGTGTTCGAGATGAGATCTGATATTACGCTTGATTTGGCGTTTCCAAAGACTGGGAGGGGATTATCACCGATGAGAAATGCAATCGACATTACTTTCATGTTATTATGCTGGAGAGGTTCAAGCCCCCTTTTCGAGCTTTTAAGCTTTGATTCTTCTATTCCAAGTATTATGTGTGATGTTGGACCATGTATGTCTAAGTCGAAAAGACCCACATTGTAATTTTTTCTCGAAAGAGATAGTG
>Ga0164318_10001647_pt1 | contig 20061 bp, 26 predicted proteins | sample GuaBasSedimGuay9_FD_113734 | JGI IMG/M metagenome (GOLD analysis project Ga0164318, IMG submission 113734) | Subseafloor sediment microbial communities from Guaymas Basin, Gulf of California, Mexico - Guay9, Core 4571-4, 0-3 cm | ecosystem: Environmental > Aquatic > Marine > Hydrothermal vents... | reverse complement strand
AGTCCATTATTTCTATTGTAGCCTTCTGGCCATTTCTTGCAGCAGCCGAGCGAATAATCATTCTCATGGCCTTTGCAATTCTTCCTTCCTTGCCGATAACGCGGCCCAGATCGGCTTCATCAACTCTGAGCTCGTAAACGGTCATGTCTTCCTGGGTGGTTTCCTCGACAGATACACCATCCGGGTTCTCAACCAGGGTGCGGGCCATGTGTTCAACGAGTTCTCTCATGTCATCCTCCGGTTTTAGAAGTTAGCAGGTAAAAGTTCCACACCCTAGGAGTTTCTGCTTTCACCTTTGATGAATACTGTCTCGGGAACAACGCCTTCTTCCCCCTGCAGTATACGGTTCCATTTTGCCATTGTACCGCTTTTGCGAAGCAGACTGCGCATGGTGTCCGAAAGCTGTGCCCCGTTGCCCAGCCACTTAAAAACCTTGCCCTCGTCAACTTTCATCTCAAGTGGCTTCCGAAGAGGATCGTAGTAACCAAGGATCTCTATGAAACTACCACTGACCGCTCTTCTTGAGTCTGCAGCCACTATTCTGTAGAACGGGGTTTTGGCGCTCCCCATTCTTCTAAGCCTGATCTTTACCAATCGTCACCTCCATTGTTTTACACAGTCCGGTATGGCTCCCGCCTTAGCGAATACGAAGTCTCGCCCTAGCGAATACGAAGTCTCGCCTTAGCGAATACGAAGTCTCGCCTTAGCGAAACATTGCTCCCATTCCCCTGGCGCTGCGCATCTGTTTCATCATCTTCTTCATGGTTCTGAATTCTTTCAGCAACCGGTTAACATCATTCACAGTTCTGCCACTTCCTCTGGCAATCCGTTTTCTTCGGCTTCCGTTGATTATTTCCGGGCGCAGCCTCTCCTTCGCAGTCATGGAGTTGATAAGAGATTCCATCTGTGTAAATTTAGACGAATCAATATCGGCAGCAGCGGGCCTCATACCCTTTGGAAGCATGGCCATGAGTTCACTGAGTGAACCCATCTTCTTTATTTTAGTCAGCTCTTTTCTGAAATCCTCAAGGTTGAAGGAATTGCTTTTTATCTTCTTCTGAAGCTTTGACGCTTCCTTTTCATCGTACATCTCCTGGGCCTTTTCAGCAAGACCTACGATGTCGCCCATACCAAGAATTCTGCCGGCTATTCTGGAAGGATCAAACTCTTCAAGCCCTTTAACGCTTTCACCAATACCTGCGAACTTTATGGGCTTTCCTGTAACAGCTCTGAAGGAAAGGGCGGCTCCTCCGCGGGAATCTCCGTCCATCTTTGTGAGAACAGCACCGGTAAACCCGATCCTCTGGTTAAATTCCACGGCAACATTCACCGCATCCTGACCGGAAAGACCATCAAGAACCAGAAGCGATTCGTCAGGACGGGTTGCGGCCTTGACCCTTTCAAGCTCTTCCATAAGGGAATCATCGACATGAAGTCTTCCGGCTGTGTCTACAATCACAACATCGTAGTACTGCAGTGCAGCCTGCTGAATAGCTTCCCGGGCAACCTCCGCAGGATCTCCTGCAGATCTGTTGCAGTAGAATGCCGCTCCAGCCTTTCCTGCCATAACTTCAAGCTGATCGATTGCTGCAGGTCTCTGAAGATCCGCTGCAACCACCATACATCTGCGGTTCTGTTTGTTCTGAAGCAGGTAGGCAAGCCTGGCAGCTGTAGTTGTTTTACCTGACCCCTGAAGACCGAGAAGAAGAATTACATGGGGCGGCTTGCCGGAAAAACTCAGCTTCTCTGCGGTGGTTCCAAGAAGAGCAATTATCCGATCATTTACGATCTTAACAATCTGCTGACCAGGTGTAAGACTTTTAAGAACCTTCTCGCCGGTAGCCATCTCAGCAACTTCACTGACAAATTTCTTTGCTACTTTGAAGTTGACATCCGCTTCAAGAAGCGCCCGCCGGATCTCCCTCATAGCCTCACTGATGTTGCCCTCTGTAAGAACTCCCCGACCGGAGAGATTCCTGAAAGTCTGGCCAAGTCGATCCGAAAGTTTATCGAACAATTATAACCGCTCCAACTGCGTTATTTTGCTGTATCGTGCCGTTACACTACCTCAACAGGGTACACGACCCCCCTGTAAAGTCAAGCTATTATAACAGAAATAAGGAAATGGTCAAACCGGAACTAAAATGACGAATCGTCACCGCAGAAAGAACACTGGATTCTACGGTTGTCTCCATCTGTAATCATCACATACAGCGAACTGTCCGCAGGGCAGATCAGCAGAGAATCATCCAGAAGGTTCTGCGGAATGCTGGTAAAAACAGTATCCATTTCGTACTCCAGCCCCTGTATGGCGAAAACAAGATCTTCCCTGTTCATTCTGCACTTGTTCCTGTTCAGCCGATCCTGAATTTCATCAAGACTGGAAACACTGGTTCCGCACGCAGGGGCAAGCAGTACGACGATAGACAGAATTATGATTTTAGTTCTCATATTACACCTTCAAAGATTTAATCGCCTGCACACGGTCTGAAGAAGAGGTAATGTACGAGCCGCTCACAAGAACAGACGCACCGGCATTTACAAGGGTTCCGGCATTTGAGGAATCCACCCCGCCATCAATGGAAATAAGCACATCACCGCGTCCGGCCTCCTCAAGCATTCTTCTCACCGTGCGGATCTTACCGTTCATTGCAGAGATATGTCTCTGACCGCCGTAGCCGGGATTCACCGTCATTATCAGCACAAGATCAAGCAGCGGAGCCACCCATTTAACAATATCCGGCGGCGTGGCCGGATTAAGAGCAAGGCCCGCGAGGCATCCCAGGTCGCGAATCTTTCCGAGCACCCTGTGTATGTGTTTCTCAGAACTCTCCGGGTGAATTGTGATGTAACGACATCCTGCTGCGGCAAAAGCCTCTACAAGAGCAGCTGGCCTGTCAACCATGAGGTGGGCATCAACAGGAATTGAAACACTGGAGCATATTGACTCTGCAGCTCCAGCTCCAAATGTAAGAACAGGTACAAACACACCATCCATCACGTCGAGATGAATCCAGTCCGCACCACTGCGCTCAAGGTCTGCCGCCGCACTGGCCAGCTCTCCGTGATCGCAGCCCAGTAGAGACGGTGCAACAATGGTTCTGCCGGTTACCATTCTCCCCAGCCTCCTCCACCAACTGCACCTGTAACCACAGAAATGGTGTCGCCCTCCCTGTAGTTCTCACCTGAGGGCGGGAACTGTTCCAGAATTGTGCCTTCCTTCAAAATGTCGCTTACCGGCCGGTCCTCAATGATCTCCATAACAAGTCTTCTACCTGTAAGAATGCTTTCCGCCTCGGCAACCATGAGCCCGGTAAGAACAGGTACGCCTGTCCAGCCGGATGAAACCAGCAGACGCACCGGCCGTTTTACCGAAATACTATCTGCGAACCACGGAGCAACCGCTATTACCTCTCCTTCCGGAATGGACGGGTGAGGAATTCTCGTTCTGCCTGCTGTGTAAAGCTGCCAGTCGGCTATTTTTTCTTCGGCCCTTCCGGCAGAAATACCCACTATTGAGTCAGGGTAGAACGGTCGGAAGAGAGGGCCTACATTCCAGAAGATATTTACAGGCGCACCTCTTGGAACCTGTGTCCCTGCAGGCGGATCCTGTCTTACAACCAATCCCATGGTTTCAAAATCACCGTACTCCGTCCACTGACCGGCCAGCACAAGACTACCGCCTTCTATACTTCTCTGGGCTTCTGCGCGGGTCATTCCCAGAACATCCGGTACTGTGACTGGCGCAGCAGAAACGCCCATGGAAGAAATGAACACAGGGGTATCGAAAACCATAGGAGCAGAAATAACACCGGAAAGGAAACCGAGACCGGCACCAACCACCACCAGCATCACGAACAAAGCCACTCTATTCAAAACAAACCCAACCTTCAATTCCCGCCGCAACAGCAGAAAAGCTCCCTGTAAAAAATCACAGGCGAAAAAATAAGCCGACACACACTGTTTACGCAACCACCACTACTGAATTATACCTGAAATCGACACAATCAGGGGAGCAACAACAAGAGCAGGGAGAAAGTTGGCAATTCGTATTTTCTTCAGTTCAAGCATGTGAATTGCGATACCCAGCATGATCACTCCGCCTGTGGCAGTAAGTTCCGAAACCATCTGTTCTGAAAGAAACTGACTGAAAAATGAAGATCCCAGGGTTAAGGCACCCTGAACAACGAACACAACACCGGCTGAGAAAGCAACCCCTATGCCCATAACACTGGCAAATGCCACTGCGGCAAATCCGTCGAGAACACTTTTTACAATCAGAATGGTACTGTCTCCTGTAAGCCCGTCCTGAATGGAGCCTAAAATGGTCATGGGGCCAACACAGAAAACCAGACTGGCGGTAACTATACCCTGACTGAAATTGCCTCTGGTAAACACAGGGTACCTGGACAAAGAGCGCTCCAGCCACATGCCTGCCGCATCAAAACGACGCTGCAGATGAAGCAGTTCCCCTGCAATCCCGCCTATGGTAATACTTCCCAGAACAATCAGTATACTGGAGGTTTCCAAAACCATCTTCATTCCCATAGCTATTACTACAAGGCTCATTCCTGTCATCAGTGTTTCTCTCACACGGGCTGGTAATCCGGAACTCAGAGCTGTTCCAAACAGCCCGCCAGCCAGCACAGTTGCGGTGTTAACAAACGTACCAGTCATCAGCTTTCACCGTCAAGACCTATGTCTGCCGCAACGGTTCTCATGCCGTCTATAACAACCTGAATCAGTTCCGCAATTTCTATGTCCAGCATCTCAGCACCCTTTACCATAACCTCACGGTTTGCTCCTGCCGCGAAATGCCGGTTCTTCCACTTTTTTTTCACAGATTTTACCTTCAGGTCCATAATGCTTCTGGACGGCCTTACCAGAACACAGGCGGTAACAAGACCGGTAAGTTCGTCAACTGCGTAGAGGTATTTTTCAAGCAGAGATTCAGGTTCAACATCACTGCAGATACCCCAGGCATGAGAAACCACAGCTCGTACATACTCTGCAGGCCATCCTCTTCCCTCAAGGATTTCCCGGGACTTTGTACAATGCTGTTCCGGGTACATCTCGTAGTCGAGATCATGGACAAGGCCTATTACTCCCCACTTTTCAGGATCTTCCCCTTTTGTTTCCGCCACATGGCGCATCACAGCTTCAACTGAGAGCGCGTGCCTGATAAGAGACTCGCCCTTATTGAACTCTTTTAGAAGCAAAAATGCTTCCTGTCTTGTGGGGACTGAATCGCTCATGTCTTCTCCAATCTTTGCGGATTACAGACAACTCTGAATCTGTGAAACTCCGTAGCTTTACGAAAGCCCTGTTCTGTCCAGGAAGAAAAATACACTGACAGAGTCATGCAAATCCGAATACACCTGTGGAAAGATACCTGTCTCCGCGGTCAGCTATAAGCACCACCACAGTTTCATCAGGTCTCATCCGTTCTGCTACCTGAACCGCAGCACTCACCGCGGCACCTCCACTCAACCCAACGAACAGCCCTTCCCGAACGGCCAGTGCCCTTGTCATGGCAAAAGCATCTGAATCGGATCGACTGATAACCATATCGAGCCTGCTCCGGTCAAATATCGCAGGGGTTGCTGATTCTTTCATGTTCTTCAGTCCCTGTATGCTGTGACCGACCTCAGGTTCCACACCGATTATGCGTATCTCCGGGGAAAACTCCTTTAGCCTGCGGCTGACTCCCATAAGGGTCCCACCTGTACCGATCCCGGCAACAAAGGCGTTTACAGTTCCTGCAGTCTGCCTGATAATCTCCGGTGCTGTGGATTCGTAGTGGCTTAACCAGTTAGCATTATTGCTGTATTGATCCGGCATGAAGTACTGTTCCGGATTGTCCTGATAAACCTGCTTTGCCACAGCAATGGCTCCATCTGTGCCCAGGTGACCCCGGGTTGTTATCAACCGGGCACCGAAAGCCTGTAGAATATGTTTCCGCTCTGCACTGACATTATCAGGAATAACAAGTTTTACTTTGTAACCAAGCGCTGCACCTACCATGGCAAGACCAATACCGGTGTTGCCGGAAGTTGCTTCAATTATGGTTCTGCCTCTGTGAAGAAGTCCCTCCTTTTCTGCGTGCCTCACCATCCAAAGTGCGGACCTGTCTTTCACCGAACCGCCTGGATTTGTTCCCTCAAGTTTCAGCAGTATCCCTGCTCCTTCCCTGAAACCTGTATACCGGAGTCTCGCAACAGGGGTATTCCCTATCGCACTGAGTATTCCGTAGTTATTCTGCATCAATTATCTCCCCCTCATACAGAGAAAGCCCGCAACCTTTCGGCTGCGGGCTTTGTACAGTATTGTTTCAAATTTTTTACAAAGAAAACCCTTCCGCCGATAATTTAATGTCGACGATACAACAGCTGAACGCTGCGACCGGGTTTGTTTTTCTCTTCATGGGAGCAATTCTACAGATAAAAAACGAAATTGTCAAAGAAATGGAGAGCCACAAGGCTCTCCATACAGCTTAACTGTTCCGGGTTCCTATGGGCAGGACGGTTCTGCCCTTGTCTTCGTTAAGCACCTCGGCGGCTGCGAGATACACAGCAGAAAGCCCGCACAGAATACCTTCAATACCGGTAAAGACGCTGAAGAATGCAGGCATTTCAAACCAGTGTTCAACGGCGAGAAGCCAGAACAGAACGGTGAGTGTAAAGAACACAGTCTGAATAACTCTGTTCTTGCCGAATGTTCCGAACCACAACCACAGAGTCAACAGCCCCCACATAAACAGATACCAGCCCATGAAAGCCCTGTCTCCCCCACCTTTCATAACTATAAACACCAGAGACAACCAGAAAAATCCATAGCTTGTAAAAGCTGTCATTCCAAAGGTGTTGCCCTTACGGAACTCCATGATTCCCGCAATGATCTGGGCCAGCCCCCCGTAAAATATCCCCATCGCAAGAATCATCGTATCCATGGGGAAAAATCCAGCGTTGTGGATGTTCAGAAGAACAGTTGTCATCCCGAAACCCATGAGGCCAAGGGGCGCAGGGTTTGCCAGTTTACCTTCGCTCATTCAGTCTCCTTCAGGAAAAAGGGGGCACATAAGTACCCCCCCCCGGAAAAGCACGGTTACATGCCGTACTTCTCTATGATACCTTTTTTATCAAGACCGAGAATACCGTACTTCTCACCTATCTTCTTGAATGCCGCCACTGCCTTGTCTATGTGTTCCTTTGTGTGTGCTGCAGAAAGCTGAACGCGGATTCTGGCAGCACCGGCGGGAACAACCGGGAAGAAGAAGCCGATTACATATATGCCCTCTGCATACATATCCCGGGCCATGTCATTGGCCAGTTTTGCGTTGTAAAGCATAACCGGAACAATGGGAGTGTTTCCAGGCCGAACTGCAAGACCAGCCTCCTCTATGCCTTTACGGAAGTAACCGGCATTCCATTCAAGCTTGTCACGAAGCTCGGTACTGGAAGTGACGAGATCGATAACCTTGATGGAAGCATTCACAATCGGTGGAGCCATGGAATTTGAGAACAGGTATGGTCTTGCTTTCTGACGGCAGAGCTCTACAAGTTCTTTCCTGCCGGAGACACAACCGCCGGAGGCTCCTCCCAGACCCTTTCCGAATGTTGTGGTGATAAGGTCTACTTTGTCTATCACATTGAAGTGTTCGTGGGTTCCGCGACCTGTTTTGCCAATAAACCCTGATGCATGTGAATCATCAACAAGAATCATAGCTCCATACTGGTCACACAGTGCACACATCTCGTCAAGCGGAGCAAGGTCGCCGTCCATGGAGAAAACACCGTCTGTAACCACAAGAACATGACGCTTGTCCTGATGCAGCTCCAGTTTTTTCTTCAAGTGTTTCATATCCATGTGCTTGAAGGTGTCGTACTGTGCTGAACACAGACGGATTCCGTCTACAAGAGACGCATGGATAAGCCGGTCTGCAATGATTACATCTTCCTGCTCAAGAATAGACTCGAAAACACCGGAGTTTGCGTCCATGCACGATGGGAACAGAAGAGTGTCTTCCATGCCCAGGAAATCAGAAACTCTGTCCTGAAGTTCCCTGTGAATGTCCTGCGTTCCGCAGATGAACCGCACGGAACTCATTCCGTACCCGCGCTGGTCCAGCCCGTCGTGAGCCGCCTGTACAACATCGGGGTGACTTGAAAGACCCAGGTAGTTGTTTGCGCAGAAGTTAAGAACTTTTTCCCTGGCTGCGCCTTCCGGGTACTCTACCTCTATCTCGGCATCCTGCGGGGAACAGATAAACCTTTTCTCCTTGTATATGCCCTTGTCTTTGATAGTCTGAATATCTTTCTGGAACAGCTCTCTGGCTTTTTCTGTGTATGCCATTATTCCTCCAATCAGCCCTGATGTTTCCGAACAAGACTGCAGATGCGGTCTACGGTGTCGAAAGCCTCCGGAGTAGCCTCACTGTCTGGAAGGCTTATTTTGAATTTCTTCTCAAGAAACACCTTCAAGGAGACCATTGAGAAACTATCTACAATGCCGGAGGAGATAAGCGGTGTATCGAAGGTTACATCAAGATCGTCATCTTCGTCTACATACTCGTCTATCACATACTCAAGTACCATCTCTTTCATTTCGTCAGCCATAACAGATCCTTTCAGGTAGAGTGCTAATCATCTTCAAGTGTTGAAAGATCGCCAACTTCCTCGCCCCATTCAAGAGCCTTGAGATACCTTCTCAGAATCTTGCCTGAACGGGTCTTCGGAAGCTTCTCGGTGTATTCTATCTCCTGGGGCATGGCCAGAGGAGAAAGTCTTTTTCTGATAAAGTTCATGATGTTGAGTTCAAGGTCATCAGAAGGCTCGTAACCAGGGTTAAGGGTAACAAAAACCTTGACAACCTCCATGTTTACTTCGTCAGGTTTGCCTATTGCAGCAGCTTCCGCAATGGCTTCATGCTCCACAAGGGCGGACTCTATTTCGAAAGGACCTACCAGGTGGCCTCCTGTGTTGATAACATCATCATCCCTGCCAACAAACCAGTAATATCCATCTTTATCGAAACTTGCCCTGTCGCCGGAAACGTACCACAGCGACTTGTCTGTTCTAAGCTCAGGAGGCATTGCATCCTCAGAAGCACCCACAAACTTGCTTCTGTAGATATCCGGTTTCTTTACATACTCTCTGAACATGGATGGCCATCCCGGCCTGAAGGCAATCAATCCCACTGTTCCTGGCTCTGTAACAGGCTCATTGGTCTTGAGATCAAGGATTCCGGCCTCAATACCTGGGAATGGTTTACCCATGGAACCGGGTTTTATCTTCATACCCGGGAAGTTGGTTATCATCATGGCTCCTGTTTCAGTCTGCCAGAATGTGTCCAGGAATGGAAGACCGTACACCTTTTCACTCCAGATAACGGCTTCTGAATTAAGTGGCTCTCCTACAGATGCCAGGTGTCTGAGACTGGAGAGGTCATACTGTTTTACAAGTTCCTCCCCGTCTCGCATCAGAGACCTTATGGCAGTTGGTGCCGAGTACCAGACTGTTACTTTGTTATCCTGAATGAACTGGTACCAGGCAGCTGATGTAAAACCGCTGTCCAGCACACACTGGGTTACACCCAGGCTCCACGGTCCGATGATTCCGTAGCTTGTGCCTGTAACCCAGCCGGGATCGGCTGTGCACCAGTAGATATCATCGTCTTTCAGATCGAGCACCCAGGAGGTGGTAAGGGCCTGCCCCCAAACTGAACCGTGAACATGCTGTGCGCCTTTAGGCTGCCCTGTGGTTCCCGAAGTGTAGTGAAGAACAGAGGGAGTTTCTGTTTCAGACTTGTAGATCTCAAAATCTTCAACAGGAGCATCCTCAACATTGAAGAATATTTCCCCGTCGCGAAGCTTGTTGGGATTACCCTCCACAATAACTATTTTTTCCAGGGCTGGAAGTCTGTCCTGTATCTTTCTTACCTTCTTCACATGTTTGCGTGTGGTAAGGATTACCTTTGTATCAGCACTGAAAAGCCTTACTTCAAGCGATTCATCGCCAAAAGCCGAGAACAGCGGCTGAGCCACTGCCCCCATTTTTAACACGCCCAGGAAAGAAATGTAGAGCTCCGGGATCTTGTCCATAAAGAGACAGACCCTCTCTCCGGGCTTTACTCCCAGATCCTGCAGAAATTTTGCATAACCACTGGAAAGCACCCTGAGGTCATTGAAGGTGTAGGTCTTCTGTTTTCCACCGAAGCCCTGCCAGATAAGGGCTTTTTTATCGCCTTTGCCCTGCTCACAGATTCTGTCGGAACACATGGCTCCGATGTTGAGAACTTCGCCTTCCTTCCAGCCAAGAACTTCTTTGGCGATGTCCCAGCTGAAGTTCTCTCTTCTCTTCTCATAGGATCCGATATTGCTCAAAATGGCTCCTCTCAATTCGGCGGGAATTCCTGAACAATTGGAATTTCCCAAGCCTTTTTGTGTTTACATGCCAGCTGCGTAGTCAAGTACAAATAATTCAAGTGCTCTTCCATGTCTAGACTGGTCTGCTCTCTGCAACAACAATGGCAACTGCGTTGCTCCTGGTGTGGGAAATTGAAACATGAAGCTTCTGTATTCCGAGACTGTTCTGAAAAAAAAGTGCCTTCCTGTAAAGCACAAGAGAAATCGCTCCCGTTTCTGTGTTTCGTGTAACCTCCACATCCAGAAATCGAATACCCGAAGACAGGCCTCTTCCAATTGCCTTGAACGCAGCCTCCTTAGCCGCAAACCTGGCAGCATAATTCTCCCATGGTCTCGCCTGAGATCTGCAGTAGTGTATCTCATCAGGAAGAAATAGCTCGCCGGTAAGCCTGTCATCAAGACGGTTACGGAAAGAAGCAACATCAACAGTATCGATCCCGATTCCTAAAACCACATGTACCTGCCTTCTTCTTCCTAAACAACAACGCATTGCCCGAGCAGATATCCCCCAGGCATCTGTGTATCTCTTCCCCATTCCCTATCATAACAACTGGCGGCTGTGTAGTGTTGGAGTTCAGCGAAAACTACAGTTATATCTGTCTGCTCACTGCCCCACTGTTTTTGCTACCAGTGACGGGCAGCTGCCTCATTTAAATAGTTTTATAAGCTTTGTGGCTTCTGTACGACTTCTTCGTAACCAGAGAGCTTGCTTATCTCATCGGAGAAATAGAGCAGACTCCGAGCGAAAGGCTCAATTCTCGTTGTAAGGCTAATGAGAACTGGATTTTCCAGGACGAATGAGGTTACCCATTGACGTCAATCCTTTGGATTTTTATACTTTGTTCATGTGAATGTGAACACAATCACAATGTAGGAGGCAAATGATTACAAAACGCGTGCCCAGTGAAACAATTGGCAGGCTTTTCAGGTATTTTCGTTCTTTAAGCTGTCTTCTCCGCGAGGGTGAAGAAATTGTCTCTTCCAAAACACTTGCTGAGGTATGCCACATAAAACCGGCTACTGTACGCAAGGATTTATCGTATTTTGGCGAATTCGGAACCAGAGGAGTTGGATACGATGCTGCCAGCCTTGTCAACAAAATCAAAAAAATTATCAAGCTTGATAAGCAGATAAATGTTGCCCTTGTGGGAATAGGCAACATTGGAAGGGCATTACTTAAACATTCAGCCTTCGAATTAGAAGGTTTCAAGATAGTTATGGCTTTTGATAACAACCCTTCGAAGATAGGTGATACTGTAGGAAACGTAATAATTGAAGATGCAGCAAACATACGTGAAAGAATTGAATCATCGGGTATACATCTTGTAATTCTGGCTGTTCCCGATTACGCGACTTCCAAAGTAGCGAAAGTACTTCAGCTGGCTGGCGCAAAATCTATTCTGTCCTTTTCTCCGTGTGGATTATCGATGCCGGCTGACATTCAGGTGACTTGTATTGACCTGAGTGTTGAAATGGCGCGACTGGTATACAATTCATGCGTTGATTACAGGGAAAAAGTATGAACGAAAAACATGGTTCTTCGCCAAGAGCATCACGAAAAACAACGACCGAACAGCCTCATGAGAGGAGAGCTTTTCTGAATCTATTCGCGATTCTATTTGTAGTATGGGTCTTACTTACAGAGAGTTTTAACTGGCAGGAGTTGACTACCGGATTCATTGTAAGTTTAGGCCTTTCAATATTTCTGAGAAAGAGTTACATAAAACTGGATATTCCTCCTTTTACCATCAAACGACTCTGGTATTTTATTGTTTATCTGGTTGTACTGCTCGTGGAAATCATCAAAGCAAACTTTGATGTAGCCTACAGAATAATCCATCCGAAGCTGCCTATAAAACCTGGAATAGTAGTAATAAAAACGGAACTTAAGCAGGACTTTGCAAAAATGATGCTGGCCAATTCGATTACTCTTACACCCGGTACGTTCACACTGGACATTATCGGCGACAGATTACTGATTCACTGGATTTATGTAAGAACCGAAGACACAGAACGGGCAACCGAAATGATCGGTAATAAATTTGAAAAATATCTGAAGGTGATATTCTCATGAGTGAAACTTTTGTACTGGTTCTTTTAAGTGCCGCAGGGCTTGGAGTGCTGCTGTGTCTTATCCGTTTTTTCAAGGGTCCTACCGCCCCGGACAGAGCTGTTGCAGTTGATACAGCGTGTACAGTAACTACCGCACTTCTTGTTTTCATGGCTTACTACTTTAAGAGACAGATCTACCTTGATGTTGCGCTTGTTTATGCGGTTCTGATGTTCATAGGTGTTGTTGCCATAGCTCGATTCCTGGAGAGGGGGATATAGAAAATGCTTCCTCTCATAGGGAAAATTGTTACATCCTCCGGTGTAGTGTTCCTTCTGCTGGGGAGCCTGGGTGTCTTCAGAATGCCTGATGTTTACAATCGCCTGCAGGCAGGGACGAAATGTACCACACTCGGTGCATTTTTGACCATTGTCGGTGTTGGTATCATGGAACCCGCGTGGTTCTGGAAAACGCTTGTCATAGCTGTTTTCATATTGATTACAAACCCTATTTCAAGCCATGCGATTGGAAGAGCTTCAAAAAAAAGTGGTGTTGAGCTCTGCGATAGAAGCGTGGTAGACAAATCAAGGGATTTTGAGGAATACGAGAGCAATTTATGATAGTAATAGTCACACTTGTAGTTGCTCTAATGCTGTCCGCAGCGGTTTCCGCACTGTTCTTTAAGGATCTTCTCAGCGCTGTAATAGCATCATGCCTGGTGAGCCTCTTTGCCTCAATACTTTTCCTCTTTCTTCAGGCTCCTGATGTTGCGATGGCTGAAGCGTCCATAGGAGCGGCACTGATCACCGCAGTATTCATGATCGCGTTAAGACGGACCAAGAGGTACGAAGAATGAAAAGTGTATTCAGCCTGATTCTGCTTGTTGTCCTGGGAGCGGGTGTAGTTTTCACTCTTTCCAGCATTCCTTTCGGCTCTACTTCATCAGATGTTGGAGAGTATTACATTGATTCGGGAAGAGCTGATACGGGAGCAACAAATATTGTTACATCTGTTGTTGTGGGATACAGAGCCTTCGATACGCTGGGCGAGGTTACCGTTCTGTTCGTTGCGGCAATCGGTCTTGGCGCTATTCTGGCCGCAGGCCGAGAGAACGAAGAAAAGAAAAAGGCTGAATGGGAACCGGCAAGTCTGGTTCTTTACACAGGATGTCGTTTTCTTTTTCCACTTATTCTGCTTTTCGGAGCTTACGTTTTCATACACGGTCATCTTACTCCAGGGGGAGGTTTCCAGGGGGGGGCCGTTATCGCATCCGCTTTCCTGATGGTTTATCTTGGCTGTCGCAAAAAAAGGATCAGCAGAACCTGGGCCAGGAATACCGAATCCATCAGCGGTCTTGTATTTGTAGTTACAGGACTTACAGGCCTTGCGGTTGGAGGGCATTACTTCCTTTCCAATTTCCTCCCGGAAGGTACACTGAACACCCTGTTCAGCGCAGGGATTATTCCCATCATCTATATCGCCATAGGACTTAAGGTAGGGTCCGAGCTTACAGGGGTAATAGATGATCTGATTGAGGAGAGCGAATGAGCTTCCTGCAGAATAATATTTACTACATAGGAGCTTTCGGTCTTATCATGATAGGGCTGCTTACTGTGCTGGTGAAGCACAACCTGATTAAAGTAATTATTGGTCTCAGCATTATGGACACCGGTATTAACCTGTTTCTTATAGCCATCGGGTATCTGCGAAACGGGACAGCTCCGATCTTCTCAAGTCCGGAAGTTGAGTCGATCCTGATGGTTGATCCTGTACCGCAGGCTCTTGTGTTAACTGCGATTGTAATCGGTGTGGCAGTTCTTGCCCTGGCCCTTTCGCTTGCAATCAGGCTTTACAAACATTTCGGCACGCTGGATCTGCATAAGATAAAGGAGCTGAAATGGTAAATCCCGTATTGCTTATTGCTGTTCCGCTGGGTCTTGCCTTTATGGTTCCACTGATAGATTCCGCTTCCAGAAAACTGACACGATTTGTTCCTGTGGCAGCATTGCTGTTCAATCTGATACTCTGCATCAGACTGATCCCCGCAGTTCTTGAGAATCCGATCGTTATCAATCTGGGCGGGTTCACTCCACCGTTCGGTATTAACCTTTTCGTAGGACCTCTCGGACTGCTTTTCGCGGGACTGATCTCGCTTGCCGGTCTGGTAGTTTCCATCTATTCGCTTTCCTACATTAAGAACGGCCCTGTAGTTAAATACCACATGCTCTACATGTTGCTGCTTACCGGAGCAACCGGTGTTGTTCTTACCGGTGATCTTTTCAACCTTTTTGTGTTTTTCGAAATACTCTGCATCTCCTCCTACGCACTGGTGGCTTACCACGGAGACCGGGCAGGGATAGAATCCTCAATCAAATACCTCATCCAGGGAACTGTTGGCTCGGGTCTTCTTCTTATTGGAATAGGTTTCATCTACGGTATTTTCGGAACACTTAACATGGCGGACATCGCCATGAAGATAGCGACAGTGGAACAAAGTACGCTGTTCGTTCCGATGATTCTGATGGTAGCAGGTCTGGGAGTTGAGTCAGCGATTTTCCCCCTCAACGCATGGCTGCCCGATGCCCACTCTTCTGCTCCCTCCTCTATCAGCGCCATTCTTTCAGGGATAGCAATAGAGGTTGGGCTTTACGCTGTTGCAAGAATTGTTTTTACTGTTTTCGGCATTTCTGATATTTATCTTTTCTTTGCTTTCCTGGGGATACTGACACTGCTCATCGGGGAGATGTGCGCTTTCGCCCAGAGCAACATCAAGAGAATGCTCGCATACTCAAGTATAGGTCAGATAGGACTGATTCTTTTCGCTCTGGCACTTGCAACGAACAACACAGTTACTGGAGGACTTTTTCAGCTTGTTAACCACACTTTCAGCAAAGGACTTTTGTTCCTTTCAGCCGGTTACATGATTTACCGAAGCGGATCCATGGAGATATCTTCATTGAATGGCATGGGAAAACGCATGCCACTTACATCGCTGGCTTTTACAGTGGGAGCTTTTTCGCTGGTGGGTCTTCCGCCTTTCGCTGGTTTTCCCGGTAAATTTCTCATAGTAAGCGGAGCACTGCTCAAAGGAGAGATGGTTATCAATATCCTCGTGGGACTTGTTCTACTGAGTACGGTAATTGAAGGTACCTACTTCTTCAGGGTTATACAGGCTCTTTACTTCAAGGATGGGAATGGGGAACAACGGAAACAAGCTCCAGCAACGGCGGTAACAGCCATGATTGCATTGATGATTCTTATTGTTGCACTGGGTGTATATCCGAAGTTTTTAGCGGACTTCCTCAGTTCGGCATCATCGGATCTGCTTGATAAAATGAGTTACGTTGGGAGTGTGCTTAAATGACGGGCATGGAAATTCTTCTGCTGGTTGCCTTTGGTGGAGTAATGCTTACTTATATACTGGGCAGGATCTCCTCCTCACTTAGAAACACTTTTGCTGTTGTATTGTCCCTGGTTCTTGTAGTGATTATAGCCCTCATGTACGATAAAACCGGAGAAACGATTTTCTACCGGGGATTTTTTGGTATTCCAATGGTTCTCAGAATCAACTCGCTGTCCTGGATTTTTGCCATGACGATTTCATTCATCGGATGTCTTTCGGTGATATTTTCACTGGATTATATGAAGGTAAAGGAAAGGACTTCTTTTTTCTACGCCATGCTTCTACTAGTGAATTCATCCATGATGGGGATAGTGCTGGCGGGAGATCTTCTTACCCTGTTCATATTCTGGGAAATAATGAGCTGGTCAACATTCCTGCTTATCAGTTACAACGGAGGTCCGGCAATTGCTGCCGGAATGAAGTATATTGTAATGTCATTTGCTGGATCAATGGCAATGCTTGCAGGAATAATCTCAATATTCACTGCTTTCGGAACGCTGCAAATTTCAGAAATTGCTGCTGGAATGTCTTCTGCATCTTCAGGTTTTAAAATATTCATTGTGATAGTGTTCGGAATAGCCTTCGGAGTAAAGAATGCTATCTGGCCATTCCATGCCTGGCTTCCTCAAGCACATGCAGAGGCACCATCTCCCTTCAGTGCTGTACTTTCTGGTGTTCTGATCAAAATGGGGGTCTTCGGTTTTATTTTAACCATGTATGTAGTTGTGGGATTGGGGACATACATGTCTCTTGGGGGTGCTATTTTCAGCGTGCGCTCCATATTGCTGGTTATGGGAGCAATAACCATTCTTGTGCCAACATTCGTTGCACTACTGCAGGATGACGCAAAAAAACTTCTTGCCTGGTCGACCATCGCACAGGCGGGTTATATAATGCTGGGGATTGCTTATGGAACCAGTCTCAGCATGGCTGGAGGTGTTCTGCATTTTCTCAGTCATGTGGTTTTTAAATCCCTGCTTTTCATGACAGTGGGTGCTGTTGAGTTCAGAACCGGGGGTATTCGAGATTTGAATTCCCTGGGAGGGCTTATTAAAAAAATGCCCTTCGCTTTTACCGGTACTCTGATAGGTGTGTGCGGTCTTATCGGAGTTCCTCTGACAAATGGTTTTGTTTCCAAATGGCTTATTTACAAATCCCTTATTTTCGGCTCACCCCTTCTGACATTTGTAGCTCTGTTCGGAACCTGGGGCACCGTGTTGTACAGTTACAAATTAATTCATAATATTTTCCTGGGGCAACTTCCTGAGAAACTCAAGGATGTTGAAAATACTCCCCTCAGCATGAAACTTCCCATGATAATTCTATCATTTACTGTTCTTCTGTTTGGAATTCTGCCCGGTTTACCTCTCAGGGTTATAAACAAGATTGTCGTTTCTCTCGGTTTTGATTCTTTGAACATATCGCTGTGGGGTATCGTTTCAGAATCGGGCATGCTTAATATGATCAACCTGTTTGCGGCTATTCTGGCAGGACTGATAGCAGTTTGGCTGTTCCTCAGGATCGGAGCCAGAACCATACCAGTAAAACAGGATGACAACTACGCTGCCGGAGCCGCCGTTCCCAGGGACAGGTATAATTACACAGTCAAATTTTATGATCCCTTGTTAAGAATGATATCTCCGTATCTCAGGGATATTTTCGACACCTTCTACATGAAAATAGCTGATCTCACAGGATATTTGAGTAATGGGATAAGGAAGATCTATACAGGCTATGTTGGTAATTACGTGATGTATATCGTTCTATTCATCTCACTGATGATCTTCGTCCAGATGAAATGGAGTCCATGGTAATGCATATTATAGAATTTATCTTTTCACCCCTGCTGGCGCTATTAATCGGTGTATTTTTTCTGGGGCTGGCAAGGAAGGTAATGGCAAGGATACAGTGGAGATATGGTCCGCCTGTTATGCAGCCCCTGATTGATATTATTCGTCTTCTCAGTCAGAAGAGTGCGAGTCACGGGGTTGCTTTCAATATAGGGCTTGTTATGTCCCTGGCAGGATCGCTTGTAATAACTCTGTTTCTCCCCTTCGGGAAGATCGCGCCCATGAGTAACTCTGGAGGCATGCTTGTTATACTCTATCTCATGCTCATCGGCCCACTGGGAATGGCAATCAGCAGTGGTGAATCCGCAAATCCGAACGCAAGCATAGGAATATCAAGAAAACTTCTTCTTGCTATGGGATACGAACTACCATTCCTTCTTGTTGTTCTTGCGCTTATGAAAGCATACAACACAACATCCATAACCGAAATAGTATCATTACAAAGAGATACTGGATGGTCTATGTTCACTTTCCCGCTTGTTCTGTCAGGAATAGCATACCTGCTCATATTGCCGGCAATGCTTGGTGTCAGGCCGTTTGAGGTAGTCAATGCACCGCAGGAGATATCTTCAGGACCTCTGGTGGAATACGGTGGCCCCTATCTTGCACTGGCGACCCTTCAGCATGCACTTGCGCTTTTCATAGGCATCTCACTGTTCGTGAACCTTATGTGGGGAGGTGCTGCCAATCCTGTGATCTTTTTCCTTAAAATGCTGGTGGTATTTTTCCTTGGGATATTCGTTAATGCGGTGTTTCCCCGGCTTAGAATTGATCAGGCGATCCGTTACCTCTGGAGATGGCCTTCACTCATAGCTTTTGCCGGGTTAATCCTGGTGTGCGTGACAGGGAGTTAATGTATGGACCGTAATCAGTTGAAAAAATGGTTTCAAAATCCTGTAAAGATGGCGCATAAGTATTCACTTCATGTAGTTTATTTTTGCACCGGATGCGGAATCATAGAAATACCTCCGTCAATAACCGCAAGGTGGGACGCGGAACGTTTCGGTATCATACCCGTCGCAACGCCAAGGCAGGCCAGCCTGTTCATAATTGCGGGGTATGTATCGCTTAAAACATTACGGTCAATCATACGCACCTACGAGCAGATGCCCGAACCGAAGTTCACCGTGAGTTTAGGCTCCTGCCCGATTAACGGGGGAATGTACCACGATTCATACAATACGATCAAACACCTTGAAAAATACATCCCGGTTGACGGTATGATCGCGGGGTGCATGCCCAGACCAGAAGCAATTTTTGTGGGAGTAACGCATCTGTGGACATTGATTGACAAGGACATGGCAGACGGTTACAAACGCTATCGGAGCAATTACAGTGCGTACCGTGCCAATCAGGAAAAGATACTCGGAAAGCTCGAATGGCCTCCACTGTTCCCTATACACGGAGAGGAATGAGCAGTTGCTGAAGCAAGAACTGGAAACAATGTTCGACAATATTACGATCAGAATGGACAAAAAGAATCAGCTTGAACTGTCAATAACCAAAGATGGGATCATGTCTGTTCTGAGCTTTCTTAAGAACAAAGGTTACGATCACCTTCATGTTATATCCTGTGTGGACTGGATCGATGACAAACAGCTGGAGCTTGTGTACATTCTTTCAGCTTATATGAAACAAGACGTTCCTGGGGAAACCGAACAGCTGAATATCCTTCTCAAAACAAGAATTGGAAGGGATGATCCGAAATACATAACGTCTATAGCTTTGTTCCCGGCAGCCGAGCCATACGAAAGAGAAATTCATGAAATGTTCGGAGTTGACTTTCAAGGGCATCCCAGGCTTACACCTCTTCTGCTCGAGAGGGATTACGATATCCCTCCGTTCAGGAAGGATTTTGACACAAAGCAGTACGTAGACAATGTTTTCGGCTCAGTGCCTTCTGTCGAAGGTGAGGATGATAGTTAATGAGAGAACTTGAACTCTATTTCGGTCCTCAGCACCTTGGAATGGTGGGAAATTTCAGTTTAACTCTCCAGGTAGAGGGAGATAAGATTCTGAAGGCTTCCGCAAATCCCGGTTATCTGCACCGCGGTTTTGAAAAACTCATGGAAAGACGAAGCTGGATAAAGAATTTTCCAATGGTCTGCAGAATAAATGTTATTGAACCAGACTCAATGGAGATGATATACTCCATGGGAGTGGAAAAACTGGCTGGCATAGAGGTTCCTGAAAGAGCTCATTTCATAAGGAGCATATATCTTGAACTGGCCCGTGTAGGGTCACACCTTTTCGGCCTGTGGGCGTACGCCAATATGCTGGGATTCGATACTGTTGCACAGTGGGCAATGTACCACCGGGATCTTGTTCTTGATCT
>Ga0164318_10001646_pt1 | contig 20064 bp, 20 predicted proteins | sample GuaBasSedimGuay9_FD_113734 | JGI IMG/M metagenome (GOLD analysis project Ga0164318, IMG submission 113734) | Subseafloor sediment microbial communities from Guaymas Basin, Gulf of California, Mexico - Guay9, Core 4571-4, 0-3 cm | ecosystem: Environmental > Aquatic > Marine > Hydrothermal vents... | reverse complement strand
GATAAAATTTCTTTATATTTTTTGTTGTTACTAAGAATTTTAAGAGCCTCGTTTATTTCCCGATCTTCTGATAAAGAAGAAGAAATTCTTCCTTTTTGGAAATAGTATCTGCTTATTATTTCTTCTTTAATAAGTTCTTTTATTTCTTCTTTAAAAGTGATTAAATCTTTGTTTTTGTCGTGCGCAAGATCTTTGTGTAATATTTCAAACTCTTTTGAGACTTGCTCGTAGTATTTTTCTTTTTTTGCTATTTTTTCTAATTCAATAAGTTTTTTCTCGCTTTGAGTTTTATAATCGAATTTTTTATCTGAAATAAATTTTTTAAAGCTTTCATAATCAGTGTCGGTAAAAGTGAATTCTGTAGCAGGAGCAATAGAGTCATGACTTAATTTATAATCAGTAGCAAAGTCGAAAATTAAATTTTTTACAACTAAGCTGATTGCTATTTTACTAAGGTATTCCGGTTCAACTTTAATGTCAGGTAATATGCCGCCACCATCGTAAACTTTTCTGCCATTATTGGTTGAAAATTCAGTAATTAAAGAATCCGGAATTTTTCCAACACTACCGTCTTCATTTCTATGAGAGTAGTCAAGTGCTTGAATACATCTTCCACTGGGGATATAATATTTTGCGGTTGTAACTTTTAGTTTTGAATTATAACTGAGCGAACGAGTTGTTTGTACCAATCCTTTTCCATAGGTTCTTTGTCCTACAACAACAGCACGATCTAAGTCTTGCATAGTCCCAGAAACAATTTCAGAAGCCGAAGCAGAGCCTCTGTTAACAAGAACAACAACTGGCATTCTTGTGTCAATTGGCTGTTTTGTTGCTTTATAGGTTTTGTTCCATTGTTTAACTTTCCCTTTAGTAGTAACTATTGTTTGCCCTTTATCAACAAAAAAATTACAAATATTTACAGCCTCATATAACAAACCGCCGGGATTGTTTCTTAAGTCAAATACAAAAGCCTTTGCATTCAGTTTTTCTTTTAAATCAATAATTGCCTTTTTAACATCTTTGTTTGAGTTTTCAGTAAAAACATTAAGTTTTAAATACCCTATACTATCGTTTAACATTCCATAATAAGGAACGCTGTTTATTTGGATTTTCTCGCGAGTAATATTTTTTACAAAAGGTTTTTCAACACCTTTTCTTTTTAATGTTAGCTTAACTTTTGTGTTTGGCTGTCCTTTTAATAGTTCGCTAATGTCTTTTGTAGATTTTCCTTTTGTAGATTTTCCTTCAATTTTGATTATAATATCACCGGCTTCAATTCCGGCTTTGTGTATAGGAGAGTTTTCATAAGGCTCTGCAATTACAACATAATCACCACTTTTCCTTATCATTGCTCCAACGCCACCATATTGCCCGGTTGTCATAAATTTAAAATCTTCTATTTTTGATTCGGGAATAAAAATAGTGTATGGATCTAATGATTTTAGCATCTCGTCTATACTCGTTTTTATTATCTCTCCGGGATCAATTTCATCAACATAATAAAGATTAAGTTCTCTAAAAAGGGTATAGTAGATGTCAAGATTTTTTGCTATTTCAAAATTATCATTATCAAAGCTTACAGATAAAATTGGGGTAATAATAATAAGAGAAGAAATTATTATTAGTTTTACTTTTTTTGAGAAATTTTTAATATGCATTTTTATTTAATTTTAAATTTTTGTTAATGTTTTATGGTACAGGATCATAACCATGTCCACCCCAAGGATTACACGAAAGTATTCTTTTTATTGCGTAGTATCCTCCTTTTATTGGTCCGTGTTTTTTTATTGCTTCAACGCTGTAAACCGAACAAGTAGGTGTATAACGACAGCTGCTCGGAGTTATAGGAGAAATAACGTATTGATAAATTTTTATTATGCCAATAAATAAGATCTGAATAATTTTTAAAGGGAACTGAATTATTAGTTTTAATATTTTAACTGTTTTTTTCATACTCTTTTATTAAACGAGGTAAAATTACAATTATTTTATTTTTAATATCATTATAATCTAAAATTTTATTGCTTTGATAGATAAGCATAATTGCCAACTGTGTGTTTTGTTTTGCAAAATAGTCACAAATTGTTGCTTTGTTAAGACGATATGCTTCTTTTGTCCTTCGTTTTATAAGGTTTCGATTAACTGCTGATTTTTGGTGTTTTTTGGGAACACTAATGCATATTTGAACAGGGCTTTTTGAGCTTAACTTGGTTTCAATCCAAATTAATTTAAAAGGATATTCTGTTAAGTAATGTCCTTTTTTAAAAAGGAAATCAATTGTTTTTTTGCTTGATAAACGCTCTTCTTTTTTAAATGAAAACATAAGCAGAATAAAAAAGGGGAAATTAATTTCCCCTAAAAGTTTATTTAATAATTTTGCAAAAACAATTGCAGTTTTATAGAAAAATTAATTTGTTTTCTAATTATTTTTTTCCGTTTTTATTATATTTTTTAATATATTGATCTAAAGCCATTGTCATTGATGGAGCCTGAGGCATTGGAGCCTGAATGTCTAATTTTAGTCCTGCTTTTATTACAGCTTTTGATGTGGTTGGTCCAAATGCTGCTATTTTTGTATTGTTTTGCTTAAAATCAGGGAAGTTTTCAAGCAATGAAGCAATACCAGAAGGGCTAAAAAATACTAATACATCATAATTAACATCAGATAAATCAGACAAATCGCTCATCACGGTTTTGTATAGTATTGCTTTAGAAAAATTAATTTTGTTTTTTTCTAATTTTTTTGGCATTTCAGGTTTGTGAATGTCTGATACGGGTAAAAGAAATTTTTCTTCAGGGTGCTTAATAATTATTTTTAATAAATCATCAAATTTCTTCTTTCCACAGAAAACTTTTCTTTTTCTGTAAACAATATACTTTTGTAGATAAAACGCAATAGATTCTGATATACAGAAGTATTTCTGTTCATCAGGAACTGTAATTCTTAATTCCTTGCAAATTCTAAAAAAATGATCAATAGCTGTTCTACTAGTGAAAATTATAGCTGTATGATCAAGAATGTTGATTTTAGATTTTCTAAACTCTTTTACAGAAACTCCTTCTACTTGAATAAAAGGACGAAAATCTATTTGTAAGTTGTGCTTTTCTGACAATTCTGTATATGGAGATTTGTCAGTTTGTGGCTTGGGTTGCGAAACCAATATACTTTTTATTTTCAAATCAATAATGGTTTTGTTAATAAATAATATTTGTTTTTACTTACTATATGTGCGTTGTAACTATTTTGTAAATAAAGAGTAATGGAATTATTTCAAGGGCACAAAGGTATAAAAATAAATAAAAAAAAGAAAGCCTTATTTGAATACTTATTTGAAGTCCTCTTAAAATCTTTAAAATGTATACAATAATTGGTAGAATAATTGATATTTTTATCAATATTACACTAATGTAATTTGATGTAAAGGGTATTGCAAAGATTAATGGAAATAGTGCAATGCTACATATTTTGTTATATATGAAATTGTTGTAATAGTATTCGTGAAATTTATTTTTTGACAATAAAATAAAATCGAAAAATTTAAAAAGAAATAATTTAACGACAGAGATAACAGATAATATTAAGAAGAATATAAAAAAAGTTTCAAGTCCGTTATAATTGATTATTTGCAAATTGAAATAGTTGAAAATATAATATCCAATTAGTGATGCATTAATAATATATATTATGTTTAATGCAAAAGAAATTCTGTTTGTAACAATATTTCTTTCAGAAAATAATTTGCTTGCTACACTAAAATTTATTGTTGCTAAAATATTTGAAGAAATAAATTTTTTGTAAATAAGATTAATCCACGAAAAGAAAGCTAAAGATAATAAAGCAACAATAAGAATCCAGTCGGTTTGTGGGAAAATTTTGTCATTAACATCTCTTTCTGAGTGTCTTATAATGTTTTGAGAGAAATTGATGTTCGTTTTTGAGTGATTTGTAGATACTTCCTGTTTGTTATTTTTTTTTGTTTCTTCTGTTTTTTTTAATATTGAAACATCGTAAAAATATGTTTGTTTTAGGTTGGTTTTTTTCTTTACAGGAAAAACATATTTCATCTGTGCAACATCAAACTCAGGCGATGCTATTGTGTCATATTGTGTTCCTGAAATAGTGTCGTTAATATTTTTTTTATAAAGATTAAATCCTTTTTTTATATGTGTTATTTTACGAACAGGCTTTGGCGTTTCGGTTATAATACGTTCGGGAATTTTTTTAATTTTTATTTTACTATTTTTAATTATTAGTTTTTTGTGAGTGTTTAATGTGTCTTGTTTTGAAAAAGATATGTCTTGTAAGATGAGAGTATTATGTTTTATTGACGAAGTATCTTGCTGTGCTAAAATTAGAGTATTATGATTTTGTGTCATTATTTCCCGTCATAAAAATTTGTGCAAAATTAATAAAATATTCATAATATTGTAATTATAATTTTAAAATTTGAATTGCTGTTGTCTCTGAATAGATAGAAAGTTGCTAAGTAGTGTCTGCACGAAAACTCCTATATTGTCATTTCGATCCGCAAGCTGGTGGAGAAGAAATCTCATAACACAGTGTATATAGGCTGAATGGGATTTCTCACTTCGTTCGAAATGACAGCAGAATTAAAATTTCAAGGGTTTTCGTGCAAGCACTAAGCATAGTAACATAATGAGACAAAGGCGATTGGGATATAAGTCGGAAAGCGAACGGAATGAGCTTTTTAAAAACTCACTCCGTCATGTTTTTGAATTATTATTGTGTTTATGTAATGTGAAGAAGACAAGATTTTTTAATCAATTAAATTTAATATATTCATCATCCCAAATTTTAGAAGTAAATGTTTTTAATTCATCATCATATTTTTTTAATGCTTCATAGTATTCTTTATCGTTCATAATGTCTGCAGCTTCCTTATTTTCCGGCCTAGCATTACTTGGAAGAATTGATTTTTTAAAGTTTTCATAATGGTCTCTAATAGAGCAAGGCATTAACCAATTGTCAGGCGTTTTCGGGTGTGATACTCCATAATCTTTCTGCCATTTTCTGCCATTTTTCATAAAATCAGAAAACCCTGCATCAGCAATGGTTTTACCGTTTTTATACAAATCATAAACATTATCAACAGAATAGGGAACAAATACACAAGGCATAATATTACCATTCCAGTCAATGTAAATATACCCGCCATTTGGTCTGCCGTAAGCAATACATCCGTTTACTAATACACCGCTGTTCCAAAAATCAGCTACCAGATATTTTTTTTCTGATAAAACATATTCCCATTTTCTGTATAGTTTTACTCTGTCTTCGGGTTTTACCATTAAGTCAAAAGTGTCTTTACCTCTTCCAATAGGCATAAGTTGGAATTGCCACATGTATGTAGCTCCAAGTTTATCAAAGTATAAATCATAAAATTCATCAGTAAGTAATATGTCAACGTTTTTGCTTGTTGCTGTAACAGATATACCAAAAGGAACTCCTACTTCTCTTAAGTTTTCAAATGCTTGCAAGATTTTTTTATACACTCCTTTGCCTCTTCTTTCGTCAGTTTCTTTTTCATAACCCTCAACAGAAATTGCAGGGGTTACATTTCCTAATTCTGCAAGTTTTTTTGCAACATCTTTAGTTATTAATGTTCCGTTAGTGTAAACGAGAAAAAAAGTATCATTATATTTTTCAAAAATATCAAGCAATGTTTTTCCGTCATTTTTATACATAAATGGTTCTCCTCCACTTACCGTAACAAAATGGCTTCCGTAAATATCGTGATTTTCTTTAACAATTCTATCAACAATATCATAAGGCAACGTTGGTGTTGTTTTTGCATTAGATGACGCATAGCATCCTACACATTTTAAATTACATCGTTGTGTTGGCGACAAAACAATAAAACTGGGAGGGAGTTGTCCATATTTTTTTTCAAAAGTATCAGTAGTACTAACATGTTTTTCATTTTCATCGTTATAAAAAGTATTTACAACTAAAACTTCAACAAGTTTTTTTATAACATGTTTTGATATATAACCCTTGTCAACATTTCTAACCGCTGAGTATAACATAGCCGATACAAATTCATGTTTTTTTAATTGTACCTTTTTTAAATTTTCTGTGTTTTCTGTTACGGTTTTTTTATAAATGTATTTGTCTAACTGCTTTGTTAGGATTTTTCTAAGTTGCTTTTGGTTGACAATTTCATTTAAGGCATTTACTACTATTTTGTGTTTTTCCATGATAAAAATTTATTTGTTTTATTTAAGATTTAATTAATAACAAAATTTTAGAATAATTAAATTTATAACATCTTCAAGAGGGAAATTTTCAGAATCAATAACATAATTTATACTAACACCATCCATAATTGATGAAAACAATTTAGTTTCTGCAACAGGATTTTTAACTCCTTGTGTGGTAAAATAATTATTTAGTTTTTTTAAGATGGGAGAAGATAAATTTAAAATTTCGTCTTTTACTATTTTGAGTACAGGTGGCTGAATAATTATTGCAATGTAAAGTTTCCAGAATTTTAAGTTGTTTTTAATAATATTAAAGTTTTCTTTAATATAATGAGCAAATTCATCTTTTGTAAGTATATCGTTTTTGTTATTCCCAAAAGATGTTATTATTTCGGTTATTCCCTTTGATACAATTTTTTTTAGCAAATCCTCTTTGCTTTCAAAATAATTATAAAGCAACCCATTTGAGATGCTTGTTTTTTGTGCAATTGAATTAATTGTAGTATTGTGAAATCCGTTTTCTGCAAAAAGTTCGAGAGCCGCTTTTAATATTAAATCCCGTTTAATTTTTCTTATTTCTTCGTATTTTTCTTTGCTTCGTGGACACATAATAATAGTTTTGATTGAACGATTATTCAAAGGAAAGAATAAATTTGTTTTTTTCCAAATTTTTTTGTGATTTAAAATTTAATCTGCATTATTGACTATGTTGAGCGGCTTGTGGTTCATAAAAGTGAAATTAATTTTATGAATGAGTCCACTCCAAAAACCCTGTTTTCAAAAATACATATAAATTAATTAAAATTATATTGTTGATAATTAATGTTTTACATTTTGCAAAAATCTTGTTAATCCTGTTAATTTTGTCTAAAAACACTTTTCGGAGTGGACTCATGAATGCGTAATTGAATATGGAAAATAAAAATAGAAACGAGAGTGTGTTCACAAAAAAAACCCAATTTATATGAAATAACAAGATAAATTGGGATAAAAGAATGAAGCTAAATTTTCAACAAATTGAAACGAACAGTCAGAAAAACACACGCATTTTTTCAGTTAATAACTATTCAAACAATCTTTTAATTTTTTGTTTTTTAATTCTTTCGAAATTTTATGAGTGTTTCCGTAAATAGCTTTTTCCCACTCACCATACATTGGGTTTGGAAGAATAATAAATTTTGTGCCAAAGTCTTCTTTATTATTATCAACAATATCAATGGCGAGTTTTTCATTGCGTTTTTCATATATTTCTGAGTAATCGGTTAAGTTGTCACCAATAAAAAGAATTATGTTGTAGTCTTTTTTTATAATGTCTCGCCTTGCTTTTTTGCCAGATTCAGTTGTTTTTAATAAGAAATGAGTAGAATCAACACAAGGGAAATTTAATTCTTTCATGTTTTTCATTGTAACATCCAATTCTTCTTTCAAACGGTTCGAAACATAAAAAATTTCAACGCCTTTGTCTTTTGCATAGTTGGTAAAGTCAACAGCACCGGGCAGTGCTCTTGCTTTTGACAAAGATGTCCATTCTTTCCATGTTTTTTTACTGTAGCTTTTGCCTGTTTCAATACATTTTACCTGAAAAGGACTGTTGTCTAATACTGTTTCGTCAATATCAAGAACTACTGCTTTTTTTTGATTTTTGTCAAGCGTTGCAATTTTTTCATCAACAATCATTTTTGCCAACCTATACGATTGGTAATAAATTGCACGCATCTCTGCCGATTTTTGAAACCAAACAGTTGACATCAAAAGATGTTCGTTTGTTGTATCTGATTTTGTTTGTGTGTTTGCGTTATTAGTTTTGCTGTTGTTTTGACACGATACAATGCCAAATGATAACAATAAGCTTAAAAGAATAATTTTTTTCATGTTTTTATATTTTGAGATTAATTAATTAATTTTATAGTTTGCTTTTAATCTATGAATCCTCTCCGAAAAGGCTTCATAGCCGTCATTGCGAGGGCGAAGCCCGAAGCAATCTGTTGATAGTCAATGCGTAGGGATTGCTTCACTATCGTTAGCAATGACGAAAAATACTTTTCGAAGTGGAATCATTTATAAAGTATAAGCAAATAGTTTCTTATCTTTATAATTTTATTCTACAAAAGAACAAAAAAAAATATTCATTTGTAACTTTTTAATAAGTTTAAACGTTTTAGTATTGAATTTTGTACATTTTTTATGACTGTTGACGAATATAATAAGACTGTTGACTTGTATTCGGATAATGTGTATCGCTTTATATTAAAGAACATTAGAGATGTTGATAAGGCAAAAGACATTATTCAGGACACGTTTGAAAAGTTGTGGATAAACGCAGAGAAGGTTACTTTTTTAAAAGTTAAGTCGTATATTTTTACTACGGCTTATCACACTATGATTGATTTGATTCGAAAAGAAAAGAAACAAGCAGATTTTGAGTGTGTTAACCCGGAGCTGTATTCACACGATCAGCAGTATTCTGATTTAAGCGAATTGTTGAATGAAGCGGTTAGTAAATTGCCGGATATTCAACGCTCAGTTGTTTTGTTGAGAGATTATGAAGGATATTCTTACAAAGAGATTGCTGAGATTACAGAATTAAACGAGTCGCAGGTTAAAGTGTATATTTACAGAGCAAGAGTTTTCTTAAAAAATTATATTGGCAGTTTAGATGCTGTTGTTTAGTATTTTATTATTATGAACATTAACAGAAACAATTACGAAAGTTTTTTTCTCGATTATTTTGACGGAAGTCTTAGTCCCGAGCAAGAGGAACTGTTGTTTGAGTTTTTGTCGAAAAACAGTGACTTAAAATACGAATTTGATAATTTTGAAAACATAAATCTTTGCGTAGATGATGTTACATTTCCGGATAAAAAAAATTTAAAAAAAGAATTAATCAGCACAGATAAATTTAATGAATATTGTATTGATAAACTTGAAGGTAAATTTTCTCCTAATCAAGAAAAATTTTTTAAAGATTATCTCAAAACACATCCCGATAGTAGAGGCGATTATGAACTTTATAAAAAAACAATTCTTCAACCCGATTTGTCTATTGTTTTTGAAAACAAACAAAAATTGAAAAAAATTGACTTTGATTTAGATTTTGAGAAAGTCTCTATTGCTTGCCTTGAAAATGATTTGTCTAAGGGCGAAAAAAGTAGATTTGAGCTTTTTATTAAACAAAATCGAGAGAAGCAAAAGGAATATGAGCAATTTAAAAAAACAATATTAGTACAAGATAAATCAGTTGTATTTGAAGATAAGATATCATTAAAAAAACACTTTGCCAGCAAAACAGATAAAATAAAAAAAATATTTTCTTATGTGTCTGCAGCCGCAGCTGTTATTTTGTTCTTTTTTGGATTTTCTTATTATCAAAATCTTTTGAATACAGAAAAAGTGGCTATGTCTAAAATAGATTCTTTAAAAACTCCTGTTTTTTTTTCTAATCCGGCTGATTTTTTAAATTCAAAAGCCAATCAAAAAAAGTATTTTTACGCTAAAAATTATGGGTCAAAACAATATAAAAAAATGATTAGAGAGCAGGCTGAAATTAAGAAGAGAAAAGAAAGAGAAAGTATAAAGCCAATTGAATCTTTGCAAAATATTAGATTTGCCAATAATTATGACAAGAGTATTGTTGCAAAACCAAAATCATATAAAATAATAAAAACTTACCCTAAAAAATACAATACAATTTCAGATGCAGTAGTTCAAAAAATTTCTGAAGAGGTAATAAAGCCCGAGAATACTTCCGGTAGTATTAGTATGTGGGATATAGCAAAAGCAGGAATTAGAGCAATTAACAATTTAACAGGATGTAAGATTGAATTGGAAAAACAAGTTTCAATAAATGGGAAAAAAGAAACACTTGCACTTAACGCCAGAAATTTTAATTTCTCTACAAAAATTAAAAAAAACAAATAAGCCCTGTAACAAAACAACAACAATATCCGTCTTATTACCGAATTTGAATTAATTGTACATTGAAGAGTTATGTAATATTATTCTCAATACGCAAAATTGATGCGGTTATAATTAATAAGGAACAGAAAACAAAAAAAACAAAAAAAACAAAAAAAATGAAAAATTTTACAAGTTTATTTTTAGCAATGATTTTGACAATGAGTCTGTTGGCTCAGAATGCAGATACACTAAATGTTGAAAAGGTTGACACAATTACAACAAATGTTTTTGAAGACACAGCTATTGTTGAAACAGCAATTATTGACAGTTCTTCAAAAAAAATGCATGTCAATGTTAAGGGAAAAGAAATTCTAATTATTCAAAATGAAGATGGAACAACAAAAGTAAATGTTTTACAAGATGATGATGCAAAAACAGTAACACTAAATGTTGATACTAATGTTGACTATTTTAATGATGATTTTGATTCCGACACTACAAGACTTAGAATAGGGAAAAAGAAAATTATTATTATTGATGATGGTGATTATGAAAACATTTCTTTTCATAAAGACATTTTTGATGATGAAGATGGCAAATTTAAAGGACATTTCGGAGGAATTGATATTGGTATAAACAATTATTTTACGAGTGATTTTACAACTAGTTTGCCGGTAAGTGAGGAATACCTTGATTTAAACACAGGAAAATCTTGGGGAGTAAATCTCAATCTGTTTCAACAAAGCATAGGCATAATTAAGAACAATGTTGGTTTGGTAACAGGTTTAGGATTTGAGTTTAATAATTATCGCTTTGATAATAAGCAGATGGTTTTGTCCGGAGATTCAACGGTTTTATATGCCTTTAATGAAACACAAAAAACGTATCAAAAAAACAAACTTGCAACAACCTATTTAACAGTACCTTTATTGTTAGAATTTCAAATACATGCAGGAGAAAGAAACAAACCTTTTTTCTTGTCTGTTGGAGCTGTAGGAAGTATTAAGTTGGGATCTCATTTAAAATTAAAAACTGATGGTGGAAGCAGAGAGAAGCAACGAAATGATTATCATTTATCTCCGTTTAGATATGGGGTGACCGCCAGAATTGGTTATGATGACTTTGCTGTATTTGCAAATTATAGTCTTCAACAAATGTTTGAAAAGGATAAGGGTCCGGAGTTATATCCTTTCACAATTGGCGTGAGTTTCTTAATTTTTTAAAAAAATAATTTTATGAAAAAACCGTTCAGTCTTTGAGCGGTTTTTTTTATGTGCGAATTTGAGTGTTTGTTTTGTAAATTATAAAATTTCGTGCACAAAAACAGAAAAGCAAATTTTTTTTATCACGATTGTTTTCTTTAAAAAAGAAAAATGAATTAATTTGGCTAGATAATTTTAAGACTGTTTTATTTCAATGAGAATAGTAAAAAAGATTTTTATTAGCATAATTGTAATTTTTGTATTAATAATTACAGCAGGCTTTGTTTTTGCTTATTTTTTCGAAGATGAGGTTAATGAGCTTTTTGTCAGGCAAGTAGATAAGCATTTAGAAACAAAGATAGATGTTAAAAAAATTAATTTTTCAGTATTGAATAATTTTCCAAATGCATCCGTTGAGTTTGCTGAGGTTGTCGCCTTTTCTCCACAAGGAATAAATAAAAAGAGTTTTAAAAATCGAAGGTCAGATACTTTATTTACTGCTAAAACATTCATTTTCGAATTTAATATTGTTGATATTATTAAAAAAAATTTTAATATTCATAAGATAAACATTAAAAATGGAATGCTATATCTTGCTGTTGATAACAACGGGAATGATAATTATCATTTTTTTAAGAGTAATAAATCAAACGACCAAAGTTTTAATATTAAACTAAAGCAAATAAAACTATCTAATGTTAGTGTTATATATGATAATTTATTGAAAAAAACGACAATAAAAGCCTACACAGATAAATTGTTTATTCAAGGCAATTTATCATCAAAAAATTATCACCTTACAACAAAAGGAAATTTAAAATTAGAAAAATTAGCTTTCGGTAATGTTAATTATATAAATAACAACGAAGCTTCATTATTACTTGATGTTGATGTTGAGAACGATACATTTAGAATTTTAACCGGAAGGCTTTCTGTCTCCGACTTAGTTTTTGATGTTACCGGAGATTTTAGATTGGGAGAGAAAATTTACCCTCAAATTACTATAAAAGGTCAACAGTTAAGTTTAGAATCTCTTATTTCTGTATTACCACAAAAGTATAATTATATTAAAAAAGAATATTCCGGAACAGGAAAAGTTTTTTTTAATACTAAGATAACCGGGACAATAAGCAAATTTCAATCCGCTCATATTGAATCAAATTTTGGCATTAGCAATGCATCAATATTAAATAAGAAAACAAAAATTAAGATTAATAAAATAAATGCAAAAGGATTGTTTTCAACAGGAAATTTGAACAAGCCACAAAGTTCTTATTTGAAAATTTTTGAATATAGCGCAGCTTTAAATGAAAGTTTTTTTAGCGGAGCTCTTAGTTTTAAGAATTTCAATTTTCCCGATTTGCACATAAAAATTAATACCGATTGCAATCTTGAAGAATTACAACGGTTTTTTAAATTTAATACAATAAAAAGCATAAGTGGAAGCTTGAAAGCAAAAATTGATTTTTTTGACACAATAAAAAACATTAAGAAATATTCTTTTGAGAACTTTAAAAATTCATTGACAGGAGGAACTATCTCATTAAAAAACATAAAAGTTCAATTATCAGGAAGCGATTATTTGTTTTTTGATATAAACAGTAACATGAATTTTAATGGAAATGATTTTAATGTAGAACAAATGTCTTTTAAAACAGGCGGAAATAAATTTATATTTAATGGGCATATAAAAAACCTTGTTTCATATTTGTTTGAAGATAATCACACCTTGTTTGTTAATGGAAATGTTTACTCTCCAAGATTAATAATTGATAGTTTGTTTGAATTTCAAACAGATAATGAACAAAATAAAATAAATTTTCCTGATAACATTGATTTAGATGTAGAGTTTAATGCAAAAGAATTTTTATGGGATAAATTTAAATCAAAAAAAATAAAAGGGAAACTTAATTATCACAATAAGTCTTTATGTTTTAATTCGTTGTTTTTTCAGGCAATGCAAGGAAATGTTTCTGCCGATGGTTTTTTTACACAAAAGCCAAATGGGAATTTTGTGTTAACAACTATGGCAGATTTAAATAATATTGATGTCAAGAATTTGTTTTTTACATTTAATAATTTCGGACAAGATTTCATAAAGCATAATCATTTAAAAGGAAAGGGTACTGCTAATATTAATTTATTGTCAGAGTGGGAAAACAATTTTGATTTCATCCCAAAAACATTATATGTAACAAGTTCATTAACAATAAAAAACGGAGAGTTGATTAATTTTGAGCCTGCAAAAGAGCTTTCTTCTTTTGCAAAAATTGAAGAGTTAAAGCACATTAAATTTTCAACTCTTACAAACGATATAATGATTAAAGATGAGAAAGTTTATATACCCGAAATGAAGGTTAATTCGTCAGCTTTCAATTTGTTTTTTTCAGGAGAACAGAGTTTCAAAGGAGATATTTCATACAAAACACGATTGTTGTTATCAGAAGTATTGGCAAAAAAATCATTACTATCAAAAAAGGAGAATAGTGAGTTTGGTGTAATTGAAGATGATGGGTTAAATAGAACAAGTTTATATTTCATAATTACAGGAACAACCGACGATTATGTTGTTAAGTACGATACTAAGAGAGCAAAAAAACAAATCAAAAAACGATTTAATAAAGAAAAAAAAGAGTTTAAAACAATATTAAATGAAGAATTTGGTTTATTCAAAAAAGACACTTCTGTTATATTTAATAAGATAAATAAAAAAAAGGCACCGGCTCAGCCATTTATTATTGAGTGGAACGAAGAAGACACAAAAGAAAAAAACGAATTAAAATAATTGTTATGAATGTTTATGCTAATAAAAAAACATGGAAGCTTCTACTTTTTATCGTTGCCGTTATAATTGGTATCTCTTCTTTAAAGTTTACCGATATATTAGTAAAAAAACTTTCTGTTGAAGAAAGAAAGAATGTAAAATTGTGGGCAGAAGGAACAAAACAATTAGTGCAAAACGAAAACATGGATCAGGATGTAACTTTTGTTTTAAAGGTTCTTGAAAAAAACGAAACTGTTCCTGTTATATTAGCAGATGAAAACGATAGTATTATTGCATACAGGAATTTAAAACCGTCAAAATTTCATAAAAAGGCTTATTTTAAGCATCAACTTGAGTTAATGAAAAAAGAGCACGAGCCTATTGAGATTATTATATCAGAAGATTATAAGAATTATATTTATTACAAAAAATCAATATTATTAAAACAACTATCAATTTATCCTTTTGTGCAGTTGGGAGTAATTGTTTTATTTATTATTATTTCATATTTTGCATTTAGTTCGTCGCGTAAAGCAGAGCAAAATAAGGTTTGGGTAGGTATGTCGAAAGAAACAGCTCACCAGTTAGGCACTCCAATATCATCATTAATGGCTTGGGTCGAAATATTAAAACAAAGTGATGAAAATGTTGAATATATAAAAGAAATTGAAAAAGATGTAAATCGTCTGCAAAAAATTGCCGATCGGTTTTCTAAAATTGGATCTACCCCTGTCCTTATAAACACTAATATTATTGAGTTATTAGTTAGTTCTGTTAATTATATGAAAACAAGAGTTTCTAAGGATGTGATATTTAATTTGCATTTTTCTGCTGATGAACAAATTTATGTGCCGGTTAATGTATCTTTGTTTTCGTGGGTAATCGAAAATTTATTTAAAAATGCAACAGATGCCATAAATGGTAAAGGTATTATTAATATCTATCTTGAAGAAACAAAACATATTGTAAATATTGATATAAAAGATTCAGGAAAAGGAGTCCAAAAATCAAAGCAGAAAATAATCTTTAATCCGGGATTTACAACAAAGAGTAGAGGCTGGGGATTAGGACTGTCTTTGTCGAAACGAATTATTGAGCAGTATCACGCAGGTAAAATCTTTGTGAAAGATTCTGAGATTAATTATGGAACAACATTTAGGATTGTGCTTCAGAAAAAAGTTAATCAGAAAACTATTATTTGAAGCAGAGACAAAATGAATTATATTTAATCCCGAAAAAAATATAAAAAACCAGAATATTCGATAAAAAAACAAAAAATATTGAGGCGTAATGTGTTGTATGTTAAATGGTTGTAAAACAAAAGGGTTGTGTGTTAAGTGTGCTGTAATGTAATGATTTTTGTTTTCTTGCAAACACTATTTATTATTCTTTGGTATATTAATATTAATTTATAATTTTGCACGGATTTTTATCTAACTAAAATTGAAATATTTAAAACAATATTGCATTCCTGTTAAGGAATTAAAACAAGAGGTTTATAATTTCGATTTTTATGTTAACGATAAGTTCTTTGAGCAATTTGAAAATTCAGAGATTAAAAAAGGTAATGCAGATGTAAAGATCACTTTAAAAAAGAACTCTCAAAATATTATTTTAGAGTTTGATATTAACGGAAGCGTTAATGTTATGTGTGACAGATGCCTTGATTATTTTGATTTGCCGATTAAAATTAATGAAAAATTATTTTTTGTTTTTAGCAATGAACATAAATCATCATCACACGATTTTATTATTCTTAATTTAAACGAAAATGAAATTAACGTTGCACAATATATCTATGAATTTATTATATTAAATTTGCCAATTAAAAAAATTCATCCAAATGATGAGTTTGGTAATAATGCATGTAACAAAGAAATGCTTGAGAAACTAAATTCGTATACACAAAAAAAAGAAACAGAAATAGATCCAAGGTGGAATAAATTAAAAAGTTTAATTAAATAATCTAAGAAAATGGCACATCCTAAAAGTAGAATTTCTAAACAAAGAAAGCACAAAAGAAGAACACATTACAAAGCAGCACTTCCAACATTAGCAACTTGTTCTAATTGCGGAGCAACTGTTGAATACCACAGAGTATGTCCTGAATGTGGATATTACAGAGGAAAACTCGCAGTTGAAAAATTTGCAAAAGTGTAATTTTTTGAATGCTAATGCTTTTTTAACCAGCTTAATTAAATAAATACAAGCTGATTTAAGTTTGTTTATAAATAATGAAAAAATTTAAACAATGGCAATAATTCGTGCAAAAATTTCAGGAGTAGGCGCTTATGTTCCCGAATATATTTTGAACAATGAAGAATTGAGCAAAATGGTTGATACTTCTGATGAGTGGATAATGACCAGAATCGGTATCAAAGAAAGACGAATATTAAAAGGCGAGGGTAAAGGCACTTCTGATTTAGGCGAGAAAGCCGTTATGCAATTGCTTGAGAAAACAGGAACGTCTCCGGATGAGGTAGATATGCTTCTTTGTGCATCTGTTACTCCCGACATGCAATTTCCTGCAACAGCAAATATTATTAGCGATAAAGTCGGAATAAAAAATGCTTTTGGCTATGACATTAACGCAGGTTGCTCTAGTTTTTTGTTTGCATTATCAACAGGAGCTAAATATATTCAATCCGGACAATACAAAAAAGTTGTAATTGTTGGTGCCGAAAAAATGTCATCAATTGTTGATTACACAAATAGAAATGTGTGCCCTATTTTTGGAGACGGAGCAGCTGCTGTAATGCTTGAACCGACAACCGATGATGAAGGCATAATTGATGAGATATTGCATGTAGATGGTTTTGGCAGAAAATATTTATATCAAACAGCAGGAGGTTCCGTAAAACCGGCTTCACACGAAACCGTTGATGCAAGAGAACATTTTATTTATCAAGACGGAAGACCTGTTTTTAAATACGCAGTTGCCGATATGGCAGATGTCTCTGTAGAGATGATGAAAAAACACAATTTATCTAAACATAATTTAAATTGGTTTGTCCCTCATCAAGCAAATATGAGAATTATTGAGGCTGTTGCTAAAAGAATGGGTATTGATAAAGAACAGGTAATGATTAATATTCAAAAATATGGCAACACTACCTCTGCAACACTTCCTCTTTGTCTTTCTGATTGGGAAAGTAAATTAAGAAAAGGAGATAATTTAATATTATCAACTTTTGGTGCCGGATTTACATGGGGAGCCATTTATCTTAAATGGGCATATGATGGAAATAAAATATAAAAAATTAAAACTCTCCGAAACGAGAGTTTTTTTTTTGAAAAAAAATATACACCTTTGTGTTAAAATTTTGAATAAATTATAAAAATTATATAAAGATGGCTAAAAATATTGAAGTAGAAAATAAAGCAGTTAATTTAATTGCACCGGGAACAACAATTACAGGAGATGTAGTTTCTGATGGAGATATTAGAATTGAAGGATCAATAAACGGAAATATTAATACTAAAGGAAAAGTTGTTGTTGGTGTTACAGGAAAAGTAACCGGAGAAATCTTTTGTAAAAATTTCGATTTGTCTGGTAAAATAGAAGGAAAAGTAAACGCAGAAAAACTGTTGTCGTTAAAATCAACAGCAAATATATTAGGAGACATAAATGCAGGGAAATTGGCTGTAGAGCCAGGTGCTGTTTTTACCGGAAACTGTAAAATGAAAGATAATGGATTAAACTCATCAGGAACATTTAATGCAGGAAAAAAAGCCTAGCTCGAAAAAGAAAGATGAAAATTTTAATAACTATGTAAAGTATTCAAGCATTGCATTCCAAATGCTATTGATTATATTGATAGGCGTTTTTGGAGGAATGAAATTAGATAAATATTTTAATTGGGATTTCCCGGCTTTCACAGTTGTTTTATCAGTTTTGTCTGTAGTTTTTTCTGTTTATTATGCAATAAAGGATATAATTAAATTAAAATAATTTGTTTAAAGGTTTTTTAAGAAAAATATTAATTTTTTCTATTATAATTTTAATAATTGCAATAATATTGTTTACAACAATATTAAAAGAATATTATATGCCTATATATTTATATTCTTTATTATTTTGTTTTGCAATTACCGGTCTGTTTCACTTCATTTTAGTGAATGTTTATAACAAAAAACCTACCAAATTTGCTAATAATTATTTGTTGCTAACAACGATTAAAATGCTTGTTTATTTAATTTTTGTTTCAACTTATTTGATTTTTGTTAAAATTAATGTATTTTGGTTTGTTATTGTTTTTTTAATATTATACTTGTTGTTCGCTGTTTTTGAAGTTATTGCAGTCTTGTCAATGTTAAAAAGAAATTAAAAAGACGAAAAGAACAATAATTTATGTGGTTTTTTTCGTTATATTATAAAAAGAAAGTTTGTAGATGATTAATTTGAAAAGAAACATATTTAAATGTGTTTTAACAACGATACTAATTTTTAATATCTCGTTAGTTGCAACTGCAAATACAAATCATAAAGAAGAACACTCAAAATTTAAGCCCGGAGAATTCATTATGCATCATATTTATGATGCTCACGAATGGCATATTTGTACAATAGGCGAAAAACATATATGTATACCACTATTGATTATTGTCCATAGCGAAACAAAAGGCTGGAATGTTTTTAGCTCAAGAAAATTTCATCATGGCGAAAAATCATACAAAGGATTTAAACTTGAAAAAGAAGGCAAATACGCAGGAAAGATTGTTGAGGTTTTAGACGATGGTGTTACAATTAATGAAGCGGTTTCTTTGCCACTCGATTTTTCTATAACAAAAGACGTTGTTGGTGTCTTTTTCAGCCTATTAATAATGCTTTGGGTTTTTATTTCTGTGGCAAAAGGATATGATAAGAATAAAGGCAGGGCTCCAAAGGGAATACAGTCTGCTGTTGAACCAATAATACTATTCATTCGCGACGATATTGCTAAACCATCCATTGGAGAGAAACAATATGAAAAATTCACTCCATTCTTACTGACAATATTTTTCTTTATTTTAATAAATAATTTGTTCGGATTAATACCAATTTTTCCTTTCGGAGCAAACCTTACAGGAAATATTACAATTACAATGGTTTTGGCATTGTTTACATTTTTTGTTACAAATATTAGTGCAAACAAGCATTATTGGAAAGAAATTTTTAATTCACCAACAATACCTTGGTGGTTGAAATTTCCAATACCATTAGTTCCAATAGTTGAAATACTTGGAATGTTTACAAAACCATTAATTTTAATGATTCGTCTTTTTGCAAACATGTCTTCTGGTCATATTATTGCATTGGGGTTTTTCAGCTTAATATTTGTTTTTGGAGAAATGTCAGTAGGTCTAGGCTACGGCGTTTCTTTATTATCAGTTGCTTTTTCAATATTTATGACAATGCTTGATTTGTTAATTTCTGTTATTCAAGCTTATGTGTTTACATTATTGTCGGCAATATATTTTGGAATGGCAACAGAAGAACATTAATTTAATTTTGAGTATTTTTTTATTAACTAAATATATATAGCATGATTAATTTATTAATTGTTTTACAAGCAGTTGCCGGAGGAGTAGCTCTTGCTAAATTTGGTGCAGCAATAGGTGCAGCATTAAGTGTTTTTGGAGCAGCATTTGGTATTGGTAAAATTGGAGCTAGTGCAATGGAAGCAATTGCACGTCAACCTGAAGCAGCTGGTGATGTTCGTTCAAACATGATTGTTTCTGCAGCCCTTATTGAAGGTGTTGCTTTTTTTGCAATTGTTGTTTGTTTACTTATTCTTTTTGTTTAAAGAATGTTTTTTAACCTCATGTTTTAGCGGTTGGCTGAACCATGAGGTTAATTTTAAATTAAATTTAATTAAATTAAATTAAAAATTTATTATAATGGAATTAGTAACTCCCGGATTAGGTTTGTTTTTTTGGATGGTTCTTTCATTCTCAATCGTTTTATTCTTGTTAGTGAAATTTGCATGGAAACCAATT
>Ga0164318_10001645_pt1 | contig 20076 bp, 10 predicted proteins | sample GuaBasSedimGuay9_FD_113734 | JGI IMG/M metagenome (GOLD analysis project Ga0164318, IMG submission 113734) | Subseafloor sediment microbial communities from Guaymas Basin, Gulf of California, Mexico - Guay9, Core 4571-4, 0-3 cm | ecosystem: Environmental > Aquatic > Marine > Hydrothermal vents... | reverse complement strand
TAACGGGGTTTATGCCGTTAATATCGGAACCGACGTTAATCCGGTATGGGTGACCGAACCGGGGGAGGATGCCGGAGATGATGTAGGCTTGGATGGTGTTGGACCGACGGAATTGAATTATTATGGTCCGGATGAAGGCGAGGGGAATCATAAACCCGATTATATCGAAGGTGTCGGTTGCGAGCCGAATTTTGCGGCGACCGATGTCAGTGAATCGGATATGGTTGGTTTGACTTCTTTTCAGCTGTTTGAGATTCAACCGCATCGACCACCATATGAGAAATGGTTTCGCAACGATAAATCCATGTGGGAAGTCATTGGGGTGGAATCCCTGATTGAAGAGACCGAATGGCAGTCAAATCTTGTCGAAACATTTGCTTCAGGTCCGTTTCCGCTGTATCAGGGCAGGACCGAGCGTATTTCCATGTCTGAACTGCATTCCTATGATCCCTTGGAGGGTCTGAATTCGGACGACCATTCCGCCCCGGCTCTGTTTGAATTGAAGCGAATCGTTCAGGTGATCTATGAAAAGGATTATCGTTTTGCCCAACCTCCGAAGAAACCGACCTTAAAAGCCACTCCGGGAGACGGTAAAGTCATTCTGACCTGGGATAATATTGCTGATACAAAAACCCGGGACCCCTTCGTTGGCAATGTAAACGATTTCGAAGGATATAAACTCTATCGTGCGACAGATAAAAAAATGTCCGATCCGATGATCATTACCGATGGTTACGGAACGGCAACATATAATAAACCGATATTCCAGTGTGATATCAAGGATGGTATCACCGGATTTACAGATTTTGGTTTGGTCAATGGCGTCGGATATTATCTGGGCAGCGACGCCGGCATACAGCATTACTTTGTCGATAAAAATGTCCAGAACGGTCGCACTTACTATTATGCCATTGTGGCCTATGATTACGGCGCACCGAATATCGGTCCCGGCATTTCTCCGTCTGAAAATAATATCGTTATTAAACTCGATGAATCGGAAAATGTAAAATATTATGATAAGAACGTCCAAATCGTAACCCCCTATCAGAAAGCCGCGGGGTATGTACCTGAAAATATCGAAATGTTTGAATCGGATTTAATCGGGACCGGTGAAGTCACTCCCGAAATACTGGCGAACAAGAGTCTGAAAATCAATCATGTTTACAAAGTGACTTTTGATGTCGATACATTAAATGTTATCAATGATTATTCCCATGGGCTTTCATACAGTAATACCGGTATCCGGGTTTTCGACGCGACCGATTCGCTGGAAGTTTATCATGAATATCCGGAAAATTTTATCGGAACCAATATTATCTACGATGATACGCTGGATAGTTATTATCTGAATACGCGTAAAACGATTCAAACCGACGTATTTGACGGTGTCAGCCTCGATTTGGACCTGCCGGTCAGAACCGCAGTATACGACTCCGAAAATTCTGGATGGGTTACGGGTTCTGCACCAATAAATGTTGTGCCAACCAGCAGAGAATCTAAATTTTTTGCGTGGGACTATGAAATCATTTTTACAGATAATCCAATGGAATATACAGGAGCCGGTAGTGCCTCGAGAATTCGGGATGTCAATGATACTCAAATTCGCAGAAATTTGCTAACGACTGAAAATTTTAATTTCTACGTTGTCAATAAAACCTTCACTGATTCTGTCGAATTCCTCGATATGATTGTTCATGACCTTGATCAAAACGGCCAGTTTGATATATTGACAGACCAGATATATGTAGGGCCGCTAACCAGCGGCGGGAAATGGGCCGGTTCGGTCTTTGCCATTGATTTCTTATCGGCATTTGGTGACAGTACGCAGCTTCCGAAAGCGGGTGATGTCTATAAAATAACGTTTAAAAGACCGTTTTTTACTACAGATACAATCAGTTTCAAAATCTTGCCCAGCGGCGACTTAAATACTTCGGAACTCAGTCAGACAATGAAAGACATTAAGGTGGTTCCTAATCCCTATGTGGCAACAAATGCAATGGAAACGGCCGTGGCGAACTGGTATTTGAATCAGCGACGTGATCTGATGTTTGTTAATGTGCCGTCCCAATGCACGATCAAGATATTTACCGTAAGTGGTGTCCTTGTTGATAAGATTGATGTCAATAATGATGACGATAACGGAACCGTTCATTGGGATTTGTTGTCGAAAGAGGGACTGGAGGTTGCCGCCGGGATGTATCTCTACCATGTTCAGTCAAAACTGACCAACGATGAGAAAATGGGTAAATTTGCAATTATTAAATAAAAGGTTGATATCAATGATAGGCATATATCGTATGAAAGACATTTTTCTGAAAATCTTTATTTTGAGTTTTGGCTTTAGTATGGTACTATTTGCCCAGAAACCTTACCGGGTTGGTACAACCTCGGCAAATTTTCTTGAGATTGGTGTCGGCAGTGATGGTAATGCCATGGGAGAAGCTTACGTCAGTATGACCGGAAGGCTGTCATCAATCTACTGGAACCCTGCGGGGCTGGCATTTCTGGATAAAAATGAGGCGATGTTTATGTATCAGCCCTGGGTCATTGATATAAGCTCGTCAAATGTATCCTCGGCCTTTGTTTTGCCGTCCATCGGGACGCTTGCCGTCGGATTTACCCATTTGGGATATGGTGATATGGAGGTGACGACCCTGGATTATCAGGACGGAACAGGTGAGTTGTTTTCGGCCAATGATTATAGCTTTGTCTTTAGTTATTCCAGACGAATTGCCCAGTGGTTTGCTTTCGGCGCATCGGCAAAGTATATCAGTTCTCAGATCTGGCATATGACGGCCAGCGCAGTTGCTCTGGATCTGGGGGTTATTGTAGAAACCGGTTTCTTTTCAATGACCGGTAAAAAGGATGATGGCCTGCGGATCGGAATGAGCATTTCGAACTATGGAACAAAAATGAGATATGACGGTATGGATTTGCTGTTTCCGATTGACATACTACCCGACGAGGCCGGAAATTACAGCACTGTTCAGGGACAATTCAAAATGCAGGAATGGGAGCTGCCTCTCATCTTCAGAATTGGTATGTCTATTCAGCCGATTGTTGTTAAAAACCAGCGTCTGATCTTAGCGGCTGATGCCCTGCATCCGAATAATAATTCCGAGTCCGTCAATCTCGGAGCCGAATATCAATTGAATATTCCGGGTGCCGGTACATTCTATTTACGCGCCGGTTATAAAGCTCTTTTTATGGAAGATTCCGAGTATGGTATGACGTATGGAGGGGGATTGGTCATCAGATTCCTGAACAATTATGCCATCAGAACAGACTACGCATTTAAACCAATTGGTGTGCTTGGCAATACACAATCTTATACCATAGGAATTCAATTTTAAAACGACAAGTGATCCCCACGACATTTTTTCACTGAATACTATGAATTGTTTTTTAAACTTATTAAAATACCCTCAATGTAATTCGGGGGTGTTTTTCTTTATGCTGAAAAAAAAACCGTTATTTGTTGTCATTACTGTATTGTTTTTTCTTTCCTGTGGGCATCAACCTGCAGAAATTCCTGACAGTCAGATTCTGGCGAAAATCGGTGACAGAATCATTACAAAGGATGAATTCCTCCGCAGGGCGGAATATACTATTCGTCCCAACTATTGCAGAGGTGATAATTATATTCACCGGAAAATCGTTCTGAATTCATTGATTGCGGAAAAATTGTTAGCTATGGAGGCGGGTACCGATAACAAGCTGGCCGAAAATGAACGTTTCAGGAAATATATTCAGGGACGTAAGGAACAGGCCATGCGCCAGATGTTTTACCATGATCGAGCCTATAAAAAGGTCAAACTTGATAGTAACATAGTGAAAAATTACTTTCAGTCAGCCGGACGAACATACGAAGTTCAATATTTGAGACTACCCAATAAAGAATCTGCATTAACGGCCTATTCGCTTTATACTGATAAGGGGGTTCCTTTTAGTGAAATTGCCGGAGAGGTTTTACCCGATTCCCAAATTCCAAGTCGAAAAATTGATTTCAATTCCGATATCAATGATGAAATGTTCGAAATGTTTTTCAGCCATCCTCTTCAAAAAGACCAGATGCTGAATCCGGTAAGGATTGATGATGGCAGTTATCTGATAATGAAAATCAAGGGTTGGGAAGATGAACGGGCGCTTGGTGAAGGCGCCGTCAGAAGGCGGTTGAAAGATGTCACGGAGAAGCTGCATACAGTTCAGGCGAATCGGCTATACGCCCAACAGGTTGCGGATATAATGAAAGGGAAATCGGTTGTTTTTACCGAAGATACGTTCCGAGAAATCGTTAAGATTGTTGGTCCGCGATACCTGAAAAGTATGCAGGATAAAAAGAATGCATTCAATCGGCAGTTTTGGGGCCAGGCCAATGAAGTCGTCCTGGATTCCAGCATAGATTATTCCGGCGACCGACTTGTCGACAAACCATTTTTTAATCTCGACGGACAAATTTGGACGGTTGCCGATTTTGCCGAACTGGTCGAGTCCCATCCTCTGGTGTTTCGGAAACGACAGATATCCAAGTCGGAGTTCCCGGAACAGTTCAAGCTGGCGGTTGTGGATTTAATCAGAGATCACTTTATCACCGCAGAAGCCTATAAAGCGGGGTATGATCAAAATATTTATGTAAAGAATCATGCAAGAATGTGGTCCGATGCCATGATGTCCGATTACTGGCGTGATCAATATCTGCAAAATAGAGGTTTCCGGGGTGACTTTCAGAAAGAGTATTTATCGGCAATAAAAAATTATTTAAATCCGCTCGTTGACAGTTTGCAGACGAAATATTCGAATGAGATTTCCATTAACACCGACCTGTTTGAAACGATAGAACTGACACATATTGACCTTTTCGCTTTACAGGCGGGAGTCCCTTATCCGATTGTCAGCCCCGGATTCCCGATATTGACGACGGACAGCAAATTAAATTACGGAAGTAAAATGGAAGTGAAATAATATGAATCGTATCAAGTGTTTTCGTTTGATATTGGTATTAATTTTTATGACAGGGCTGATTTTTACGAAAAATTATAAAGGCGCCGAATATCGAACAAAAGCAAGTTATACGTACGGTCGTTTTGAGGTGAATTACAAAGCTTCCTATGGCGCCGGTCAGACATCGACGTTTTTTACTTATCATGAGTTGGGCAGTCAGGGAATTAATGAATGGAATGAGCTGGATATCGAAATGTTGGGTCGCTATACTGATGATATTCAGTTCAATCCCATTACTCCGGGGCAGGCAAATCATGAACATCACCAATGGGTTGATTTTGACCCGACGGCCGGTTTCCACACCTATGCAATTGAATGGACACCAGACTATGTGGCCTGGTTTGTTGATGGTGAGGAGGCTCACCGCCAAACCGGAGATCATATTACTGCTCTCAACCGCGATCAAAAGATCATGATGAATATCTGGCCGCCGGCTTATTCGGATTGGGTTGGGGATCTGAACGTTAATCAGTTACCCTTTTTTGCCTATTATGATTGGGTCAGTTATGCGTCCTATACTCCCGGTTCGGGAAATGTTGGCACCGGGAATAATTTTACGTTTCAGTGGCGGGATGACTTTGATTCCTGGGATACAAATCGATGGGCAAAAGCCACACATACCTGGAATGGTAATAACAGCGATTTTATTCCTGAAAATTGTGTTTTCAGTGATGGAAAAATGATATTATGCCTTACGGACGCAACGAATATCGGGTATACTGATAAAGTCAAACCCTTTATGGAATACGCCCGTTATGAGGATGATACTGTCCTGGTGGCATTTTCCGAAGAGATAACACAGGAAAGTGCCGAGAAGGTTGGTAATTACGTTATTTCCGGGGTAACGATCGAAAAGGCGATTCAGCAGTCAAACCGTCGCCATGTAAAATTGGTCGTGGCTGGTATTGATGAATCACTTAACTACAATTTGGTCGTTCTGGGTATCAAGGATTTAGCAATACCGGCTAATTCATTGCTGGGTCAATCCATTCCGATTCAAATGCCGCCTGTCTGGAATTATCCTCTAAAAATAAATATCGGTGGTGATGCATTTAATAACTGGCTTGGTGATCAGGAATGGTCAAATTCCGGTGACTACGGGCATATCGGCGGCGTCGATGGTCATTTTCCCGGTCAGGCGATTGCCAATACAACCGATGACATTGTTTATCAATCGGAGCAACGAAATCTGGTAAAATATCAGGTAAGGTTACCGAAAGGAAATTATCAGGTGACTTTGATGTTTGCTGAAAATTATTTTTCAGAATCCGGACGACGTTTGATGGAAATCAATGTAGAAGGCGACTATATCACCCGAAATCTGGATTTGTATGCTTCTGCGGGGATTCATGGCGCCTACGAAATAGATGTTCCTGAAGTGAGCGTCAGAGACGGGATTCTCGACATTCATTTTGGGAATAATAAGGACTATGCTCTGATAAATGGTCTGAAGATTAGTCCGATTGAAACAGGCATCGGGAACTCACAACCCTTTATGGAAAGCCAATTCAGGCTCGCCCGGAATTTTCCGAATCCCTTCAATCCCGCAACAACAATCGAATATTTTTTGCCTGAAGCTGGGTTTGTGGAATTGGATATTTATGATATGAATGGACGAAAATGTACCGAACTTGTCATGGATTCTAAATTGCCAGGGAATTACAACGCTCAATGGAATGCAACTGATTTTGCGAGCGGGCTGTATTTTTGCCGTTTACTGGTGGACGGGTTGTTGATCGATACGCGGAAGATGATTTTGTTGAAATAGCTTAAACCGGTATCGATGCCAATATATAATACACCGAATGTTCGTGAATCATCATTACATTTTTGTCATTTAAAACTAATTTGAATTTACCGAATTACTGCTCTGCCAAGGGTGGAATCAGCATGTCTTTTTTGAGCAGTTCATAATTGCCATTATATGTTTTCGCAATATTGTTTCCACCTCTCTTAAGTCCTTTGAATGTTCCCTCGTCGACCATTTTCCAGAGAGGATATTTGGCTTTACCATCAACGGTAAAAAGCCCGAAATGGGATTCGCTGCCCAGCTCACCGCCTTTCCAGGGTTCATCAAAGGCCTCGAAATAAAAACAGGAAATATTGTTCGCAGCGGTCCATTGGCGCATGGCATCATAATACATTCCCATTTTTATTTCATCGGTAGCGCCGGAGCCGGGGGTTGAATAAAAACCATCATCAACGGTTGCCCAGCCGGTCTCACCGATATGAATCGGCTTTACGATATTGATATCCCGAAGGTAGTTTTTAACCAGATTGTACTGATTTACTGCATGTATAAAGGCATTTTGCATACTTTGGTTTACTTTCTGATCGTTTGTTATCGCACTGTCTTTTTTGGCAATTTGCCAAAAACCCGGATTATAGTGGGAGTCATGAAAAGGATAAGTATGCAGGGAAATAAAATCAATTTCCTTGATCAATTCTATTAACGCTGCTTTGCGATATTGTTCTTCAGCTCCCCAGACAGCAAAATTGTCGGAAGAGGTCAGCAAGATCTTTTCAGGGAGCAGATAACCGTTTACCGGTTCCGTTTTGGCCGCCTTCGCATAGCGCACATATTTCAAAATGATTTTCGAATCTACCCAATGGGCCTGCCAGGTGACCATGGCTTCATTACCGACAGCGATAATTTTAACAATTTCCGGATAAGTTGCCGCCAGTTCAATCGCCGTATCCATTTCACGGGTGTTGAATGTTTCATCTTCAATGGTATGATCAACGGAATCGGTATAGGCGCCTTTGCACTGAATCCATGCGCCCAGCATGACATACATTTCAAAATCGCTGTTTTCCTGTTTCAGTTGATGAATTGCTTCCAAAACACGTGGAGCGTGAGCATATTCCTGAGTGTCATAAGTGCGAATCAATTTTATGCCCATTGCGCTGAGAATTTTCATATCTTCCTTGATTTCTGCGACAGTGGGACAGAAGTCATCCTGATTGGGCAATCCTTTGCCGCGGGTCTCTTTACGATAACCGGAGTAGGATACGGCCCGGATGGTTTTATTGCCCAGCAGCAGCCTTCCGTCTTCCAATCTATAATTATTCTCAACTCTGGTCTGAATATTTTTCACATAATCATCACCGAGGTAATTATCGGCGATAACCTGTTCTGATATTTTGAGACGGGCAAGTGGCCGGTTGCCGTTACAATTCGCCGCCAGGATCGGGAATATAATGAGCAAAATTAACAATCTTGATTGCATAATGTCCCCCGACTGTTTAATGAGAAATTTAATGATTTTAAATAACCTTTAACGTTGATCTATCCGCTATTTTTTATGCTAACCTCGATTCTCAGTACATCATCACTTCGTTTAAAAATTGATTTTGATACATCCGGCCCCAGACGGTGACCCGGAAATGTCTCTACGTTGTTATCGGTATAAAATATTTTAACCTTATCTGTATCCGACAGGTGGTAAATTACGGGGACTTGAACAACGGTGAAAGCAAGACTCCCCGGGTTTAGTTTAACGATATTTTTTTTACCGCTGACATTGTAATAAGTGAATTCCTGTGTTGATCTTAGGAATTCCGATTTTTTCAGTAATATTGGCGCAAAGCGGATGCATCCGTCCTCTATGCAAACCCCAAGTTCACCGAGCCGGGAAATCAGATCTTCCTTGACCTGTCCCGTCATACCCGGCTGCTGGACGCCGCGGTGACCCGGTGTGTGAGAATAGGGGTCGGTTGGAAAAGCGCCGTAGTCTTTCGGGCTTTTATGACTGCCGATTCCTTTCCGGATGTCGTAGTAGATTTGTTTTAATTCGTCAATTTGCACTCTGTCAGCGCCGCTGTTTACGGCTTTGAAGTAATTTTCCTGTACGGCCAGCAGCAGCTTGGAAACCATGTGCCAGTATATGCTGCCCAGGCCTTCGTATTTATAAAAGGTGCCCGAGCGGCCGGTGAAAGACTGGTGGTCAAAAACCGCTTCGTAAATATCGAGGATTTCCCGGCGAACATCGTTACCGATATTTTTTTCGATCAACGCCTGTTTCAGCACGCGGGCATTCCGGAAACTGCTGTGAAAATGCACATCACCGTGGATGTCTATTTCGACAATGTCAGTATCTTTTTGGGTAAGCCATTGCGCGATGATAGAGGATTTCTTAATCAGGTTTTCAGGAATTACATTCTTTTCAGTAAACCTTGCTAATTGACGATTCGGGTACAGCATATAACTATTCTGATCTTTCCGGTACAACCGACTGTTGCGCAGAGACTTCAGCAATGTCAAAGTTTGTCCGGTATCAAGATAACCGGCGCTCAAAACCGCTACCTGACCCTCCAGCATTTCGTAAAGATAGCGAATTGAAATCTCATCTTTTTTCAATGAGATAAGGTTATAGGCATGAAAAAGATGATCATCCCGCTCATTGGCTTGGATAGAATGGTCGATGAATTTTAAAGTGATCTTGAAAAAATCAGTGAATTCGTTTGATTTTACTGCTCTGTGCTTACCACTGAATCCCCTGCCATAGATTGACTGGCGATGTCTTGTACCGGATAGAGATAATTGGTATACGATTGTTTTACGGTCCTTGTCGGATATTTTCCCTGACAGCAGGTGTTGAAATTTATTAAACGTTTCAGTTATATCCGATAATAAGCGGTAAACTTCATCTGAAATTTCGACGTCTGTCACATCTCCGAAGAGGGATTTTATAAAGTTTACATAGCGCCTTACATAGTACAGTGTCACCATCGAAGTGCCGTTGCCCACCAGTGCGTTGTTGGCGTCGTTCCATTCCGGCCGCTGGGTATTCATCCAGATACCGGCTTCGGGAACAAAGTTGGACAGTTTTACCAGCGCTGGCACCAGTAATTTTTCGGCAAGAGTAACAGTGTATATATTCCCGTCGGGTCCGAAGACATATTTTGCATCGGCGCCCATTATTTCTACCTTTTCTGCAATGGCTTTATTTAGCTCGCTGTCAAAATCCACGGTATTATAGGGATCACGATAAATCTCATCATAAGTTTTGATTTTGTAAGGAACATTGGCGTAGGTAAAAATATCTTTTACCAACATCTGTTGCAGTTTCCCCGGGTGATATTTATCGGACAATTCCAGCAGTTTTTGTAAGTAAATAATCTGGTGATCGCCCCAATAGCCGATGTAGGACCAGGCATCATTGGGATCGAGGACTTCCCAGTCGAAACCGTTGCGAACCACGCGATAAGGATTGTATCCATCGGCGGTGGAAGCATTCACAAACTTTGTGATCATGCTTTCGATATATTCAGGGAAGGAAAACGCCAGGGCTTCCCAGTTCTGGAATATATCCCGCCAGTTACCTTCGTAATTAAGTTTTTTATTGCCGGATTTGTCCTTAATGTCAATGGAAAACCGGTTCCATGGACGGCTGGGATCGCCATGGCGACGACTGAAACTCAATGGCAGGTACTCATTGCAAAGCCGGTTGAAGATTTTATCGCTTTGTGAAACAGATGTCAGAAGTTCCTGAAAACCGATTGTTTCCGGCAATTTATTCAGAACGGGTTTATATTTTTCTGCCACCCTTTTATTGGCTGTCGATAAAAATTGCTGAAAATCCTTTTTGTCAATTCGGTAGCCATCATCAAATAGACCGCCACGCATAATATTGAACATTGTATTGGCGCTGTGACGAAAGACATTCAGTTTATCATCAGTCAATTGAATCCCATCGGCCCTGGCAATCTTGAGTTGCAGGGCTTCGGAACTGGCCTGGATGGATTTTTCCAACGCGGTTTCAATGTCTTCTGTGGTCAAAATAAATTGAGATAATTCCGCCACCTCGGTCTGGGTTTTATTCAGATCAATGACAGTGTACCATCTCGCGGGCTGGTTGGGCGGTAAATCAATCTGCGCATTGATAAAATAAGCGCCCCGTTCCGCCCGGACGTCGGTTTCTTGCACTAATATTTTACCCTGTCGAAAGGCATTCAGTTGAGTCGATGACAACAATACTGTTGCTTGATTCAGTCCTGCCGACCAGGCGATTGTGGTTGTCAACGATTCACTGGGTTCGGCGCGATCCACCGGAACGGAGCTGAGCATATAAAGTCCCAGTTTGGCTTCAGGCAGGAGTTCGTTTTTTTTATATCCGTCCACCAGCGTGCTGTATTCCAGTTGAAATTTTCGGTCGATCCCCGAAGGCAGGAGATTCTGGATGCCATCCAGGATTTCCACATAGACGTTTTCTGAATTGTGATTAATGATTTGTGATTTTTTTATAAAACCGAAAGGGTCGGCATTGAGCCATGCATATTGAAAACTGATGCCAAGGTCGTCATTGATTTCCTCAAAAATCAGTTTGTTGCCCAACCGGTTCTTATAAATATTGAGACGGCAATGATAAATACCACGATAATTTGCCGAAAAGGGTTCCCAGAGATATGTTTTATTTTCTCTGGTAATTTTAAAAAGTGTTTTGCTGCCGGTGATATCACGGGAATCATGGATTCTGTCATCGGTATAGTAGGGGAAGAGTGCATTGTCGGCGTTTTTACGGCCGGCTGTCAGGGCGCCGTTACTGGAGATGTACATCCAGAGGTCCGATTCACTGACCACACTGATAAAAAAGGGATGCATTTCATCGTAATTGGAAATCTTATAATACTGTTCATCGTTAATAGTAATGATTTCACCGGTCACTTTTTTATTTCTGGTGTTCAATCGATTATTTCCGATAAAAATTTTTGACATAAAAACCAATCCTTACTTTACGAAAAAGGGAATATTTGCATGGGCAGCATTGCCTGTTTCATCATAGACATAGACAAAGAGCCGGTAAGCTCCGGATTGTTTCGGCGCCAGAAAGGATAATTGATTGTCCCTTTTTTCAATGATTTTATACTCGGCTTTCGGCGGTCTGGTCTCCTCATCGCCGCCGGTGCGTTTGTCGGTGGTTTCGTGCAATATCTGCCACTTTACTGTCAGTGCCTGGTTTTCCGGGTCAATAGCCCAGACTTCAGCGCTGTGTTGTGTCTCCGGTTTGAATATAATACTGGCGTGGGCGCTTTTTTCATCAATTCTCAAAGAATCTAGAATTGGCGCCCGGTCGGTCGGCCATTCATTTTTCCAGAGTTTGTGCATGACATCAACTGCCTGCGTTTTGGCGCCATTTTGTAAAAACATGCCGTACCAGGTCGGCGTTCGTTCCTGCTTGGAGCCCCAGAAGAATACATAAGAGCCCAGACAATTGGGCTCCGGCAGAATATAGTCTTTATACTCCTGAAAATAGAGTTCTGCCTTTTCCTTGCTGGTAAATTCAATCGGCTCATTCCAACCGGTTTTAGCCACCTCCCAGTGACCGAAAGTACCCCATTCGCCCAGTATATAAGCCTTGTTCCAGCCGAAATCTTTTAAAAACTGCGATACTACCGGCAAGCCCGCATAGGCATTTATGCAAAGCAGATCTATGCTGGGGCATTTTTCCTTTATGTACTCAACTTCTTCTTTTTCAATGAAAGCGGTGGTAGTTGTCGTAGGATGATTGCCATCAACCTCGTGGATATATGCGGCGAATTCTTCGACCGCATCCCAGACCGCCGGATTGGTGTAATTGAGATCCAGCTCATTGCCGATATTCCACATTAAGAGCTTCGGATGGTCTTTATATTTTAAGATTGCAGGTTTATATCGCTCGAATTGCTGTTTTACAGTGTCGGGATTGCTGTAATCAAATCCCTGACGCTCCTGCTCCAGCCAGATACCGGCACAAACCGTCAGATCGAATTTCTCAGCCATGGCAAATGCTTCCGCCCATTGATCAACACCCCAGATGCGAATGGAATTTCCGCCGGCAGCCACCAGTTCTTTATAATGGCCCTCGATACCGGCACCTTTGATGTAATAGGGTTTACCGGCGCGATAGAGCTGATATCCCGTGTCGGTTGTTTTTATATCGACCTTTACGGGATCGGTGTCGCAAGTGAATAATAAAAAGCTCAACACCAAAAACAGACAAATTATTTTCTTCATTTATATTCCCGTTTATTCAATTGTGGTTATATGACCTGTGTGTTTTAACATTGGGAAAATAACTGAATAATTTATATTTCCCAAACAGGGGAGCATATCATAATATCGGCCAACAAAGGAAATTACTATTTCACTACTTCAAATTCTGTCGGACTACCACTGTCGGAATTGGGTGCGATCCAGAACTGGAATTTGCCCGGTTCGGTTACCTCTTTCATTTCCTGATTGTAGAAAGCCAGATCGTCAGTATGGAGTTTGAATTCCACGATTTTGGACTGGCCCGGCTTAAGGGTGATTCGCTGAAACCCCTTCAGTTCTTTAACCGGTGGAGTAATACTGGCACTTATATCATGCGTGTAAAACTGTACGATTTCATCGCCTTCCATATTGCCGGTGTTTGTGATTGTTGCTGAAACAACAAATTCATCACCCATTTTGATCGTTTTATTGGAAATCCTGATGTCGGAATAGGCAAAAGTTGTGTATGATAGTCCGAAACCGAAGGGAAATTGGGGTTTGTATCCGGCGTCTATGTAATGAGATTCATTTCCCAGAGATGTTTGCCAGGCGCGGACTGGAATATCGTCTATTTGAACAAAATTCTTCTCAATTGGCGGACGACCGGTGTTTTTATGATTGTAATAAATTGGAATTTGACCGACAACTTTCGGAAAAGTGATTGGCAATTTGCCGGAGGGAGATTTTTTACCGGTTAAGAGATCAACAATCGCCGGTCCGCCCATCGTGCCCGGATGGAAGGCGTAAAGAATCGCGTCCACATCATCAAGAATGTTGCCCATCGTCAAGGCCCTGCCGGACATTACAATCATAACAATTGGTGTGCCGGTTCGGGCAATCGTTTTAATAAGTTCTTCCTGCCCTCCCGGCAGATTGATATTGGCGCGGCAGTGGGCTTCACCGGTAATGATGGCTTCTTCACCCATAAACATCAGCACCACATCGGATTTTTTGGCAGCTTTTATTGCTTCCTTGAAATATTTATGGTCACGGCTACGTGATATTTCCAGGCCTTTGGAATAATGGATGTTGGCTTTACCTCGGTAGTACTCTTTCAGCGCCTGTAAAGGTGTGTGCGTATCTTCGATCTGTTTGTCGAAAGTCCAGGTGCCCAGTTGTTCAAATTTATCATCCGCCATTGGCCCGATGACAGCGATGTCCTTTATATTTTTTGATAATGGGAGGATATTGTTTTCGTTTTTCAGCATGACAATGCTCTGGGCGGCTATCTGCCCGGCTGTCTTCAAATAATCGTCATTCACCATCTCCGGAAAATCGGTGGCATCAACGTAGGGATGTTCAAACAATCCCAGACGATATTTTATCCGTAAAATATTACGGACGGCATTGTCAACTGTTTCCATACTAACTTCACCGGCCTCGATTAATTCCTTTAAGTATTGCTCATAGTTGGATGTAGCCATTTCCATATCAACACCGGCGTTGACCGCTTTTTCTGCGGCGTCTCTTTCATCAGTGCAATAACCGTGGGTAATCATTTCGGATATAGACGCCCAGTCGCTGACCACAAAACCGTCAAAGTTCCACTCATTGCGCAAAATCTGCTTCAATGTGAAATTATTGGCCGTTGACGGAATGCCATTGAGATCACTAAACGCTGTCATGAAAGTTGACACACCTGCATCAACGGCTGCATTAAAAGGTTTCAGATATACTTCCCGGAGTAATTGCTCCGGAATATAGACCGTATTGTAATCCCGTCCTCCCTCAACGGCGCCGTAGCCTGCAAAGTGCTTCGCACAGGCTGCGATGGCATCGGGGCGGCTGAGATCATCGGTCTGAAATCCTTCAATCATTGCAACTGCCATTTTACTGGCCAGGTAGGGGTCTTCACCGAAACTTTCGGCAATTCGTCCCCAGCGTGAATCCCGGGCAATATCCATCATCGGTGCAAATGTCCAGTTGATACCTATTGAGGCGGCTTCCTTGGCCGAGATGCGCGCTCCCTTGCGTACCCCTTCGGGATTCCATGTGGCGGCCAGTCCCAGGGGAATCGGAAAAATCGTACGAAAACCATGAATCACATCGCGGCCGATTAAGAGGGGAATACCATTCGGACTTTGTTCCACAGCGAGTTTCTGAGCCTGACGAATTTTGTCGGGATCAACTTCATTCAGTAAGGAGCCGATTTTGCCGGCTTTGATCATAGCCGCATTTCCGTCAAATCCGTTGCGCTGGGACATTTGCCCGATTTTTTCCGCCAATGTCATTTTGGCCAGCAACTGATCGATTTTCTGTTCGATGTCCCTGTTATTTTGCGGCATAGCAAAACTTACATTCATTAAAATGATTGATAAAAGAATAGATAGGTTTTTCAAATCTTCCCCGTGCTGATTTCACCTATTCTTCTTTATTTCTTTCTTCCAGTTCCATTTCGATATTTTTCATTGTCTTATCATCCAGAGGATAAAAGAATGCGGCAATTACGGCAACCACCGTGGCAGCGGCAGGAATATAACTCATCATTAATTTTATACCGGTAATTGTTTCGGGGCTTTGGACGGTGTTCGGCTCAAAGTGAAAAATAGCCAATAACCAACCGGCAATGCCGCCGCCAATCGCCATCCCGAATTTCTGGGAAAACGTAGCGGCTGAGAATACCAGCCCGGTAGCCCGGCGACCGTTTTTCCATTCGGAATAATCGGCAGTATCGGCATACATTGCCCAAAGCAATGGCGCTTGTGGAGCCATCACGAGGGAAATAAGAATATGGACAGCAAAGACCAAGAAAATCTGATCTTTGGGGACGTAGTAAAAAACCATGGTCAGTAAACTGGATAATCCCATTACCGTAAGATACAATCGCTTTTTACCTAACAGTTTTGACAGATATTGGGTGCTGGCTGTTCCGACAATAACGGCAACGGTTCCGGCCATCATAAAAGCACCGGCAAGTAATTCGTTTCCAATATAATATTTGAAATAATACATGATAGTACCCATACGAATGATCACATATCCGAGTGTGAATATGCTCATTACGAGCAAGATCATCCAGGGTTTATTCCCGATTAGATCTTTCAGATCATTTTTTAATGAGGTCTTCTGTTTTTTAGGAGGTTGTACCCGTTCTTTAGTTGTTTTAAATGTTATATAAAACATCGCCATTGCCAGTATTCCGTAGACACCCATGGTAAAGGGAAAACCGACAGCCTGATTCCCTTTGCCAAAGAAATTGACCAGTGGTAAAGTAGCTCCCTGAATAATGAATGCACCAGCGAAAGCCAATACAAAACGATAGGTTGAAGCGCTGGTTCGTTCTGATGATGAGGGTGAGATGACCCCCAATAATGCAGAGTAAGGGATATTGATTGCCGTGTAGGCCATCATCATGGCAATATAGGTAATATAGGCGTAAATAATTTTACCGGTGACGCTGAATTTCGGAGTAGTAAACATTAATACACCGATTACAGCCATCGGAAACATTACCCAGAGCAGATAAGGGCGAAATTTACCATGTCTGGATTTGGTTCTGTCGGCAATTATACCCATAATCGGGTCATTTACGGCATCCCAGAATCTGGTTATCATGAACATGGTTCCGGCAACCGCAGCCGGTATTCCGAAAACATCGGTATAAAAGAAAAGTAAGAAATTGATATACATCTGAAAGTATAAATTCGATGCGGTATCCCCGAGACCGTATCCGACTTTTTCTTTAAAGGTCAGTTTATTCTGATTGCTCATTAAGTATTCCTCTCATGTTGGTTATATTTTTTTTATTATCACAATTGAACCATTTTGTTAAAGCATATTTAATGCCAGAGTCAGATGCGATTATTGATAATTCATATTATTGGTGAAAACAGGCTGTTTTCTCGTCGTAAAAATGCCTGATAATCATGGAAAATATTTTCATTTCCCGGCAACATTGAATTTCAGGATGGGAAATGTTTATTAAAATGATAAGTGTTTTTATTACTTTAATAAATATTTTTAATGTTATCAGACCCTTATATTCTTGTATTGAGAAAGGTTTATATGGCATAGTATTTGACCACTAATGTTTAATTTGAAGACTTCAGGTACAGTACCGGCAGATTATTGTGAGAAAGCAGATAAATTGAGTTAGAAAGTCCGGAGAAATTCATAGATCAGCTAACACGAATAACTTTTATATCGTAGATAAAATGTGAATCCCATGAAGAAATACAACGCGCTGCTTCTCATTTTTCTTTTTTATTTGTCTAACTGTGCGGATAGCAGCACAGCCCCAAAACAGTCTGACACTGACAATGTTATTCCCGAGCCGGAGGGCTGGGAACTTGTTTGGCACGATGAATTTAATGGAGATGCAGTCGATTTGACTAAATGGGAATACGAAGTCAATGCCGATGGGGGTGGCAATAACGAACTTCAGTATTATACCGATCGTTCTCAGAACTCCGGCGTACTGGATTCCGTTCTGGTAATTCAGGCGTTAAAAGAGACGTATACCGGTCCGGAAGGAACGCGGCAGTACACATCTGCCCGTCTGAGAACAAAATATAAAGGTGACTGGAAATACGGCCGCTTTGATATTCGGGCGAAATTACCCTATGGAAAGGGGCTTTGGCCGGCCATATGGATGCTTCCCACGGACTGGGTGTACGGTGGCTGGGCCGCCAGCGGTGAAATTGATATCATGGAACTAATTGGTCATGAACCGCAGAAAGTGTACGGAACCTTACACTATGGTGGCACCTTTCCGAACAATGTTCACTCCGGTGATTCGTACACTCTGCCTGTTGGAAATTTCAGCACCGATTTTCACATATTTACTTTGGAATGGGACAGCACGCAAATCCGCTGGTATGTGGACGGTACTTTTTATCAGATGCAGAGTTCCTGGTACTCAACAGGCGGCGAATATCCCGCTCCCTTTGATCAGCGTTTTCATCTGATACTAAATGTAGCCGTGGGTGGGAATTGGCCGGGCAATCCTGATAATTCCACTGTCTTTCCCCAGAGAATGGAAGTGGATTATGTCAGAGTTTATCGAAGGAGCGAAAAATAAAACAATTTATTGCCATAGCTCTGGGGTTTCTGTTTTTTTTCCCGTTTTGCGAGGAGAATACCAAGCCCGGTTCGGAAACGGTTATTTATCAAAACAGCCGATACTCTATTGATGAGCGTGTCGATGATTTGTTGTCTCGTATGACCCTACAGGAAAAAATCGGACAGATGATCCAGATTGACCGGGGATTCATTCAGAAGAAAGAGGATATCACTGATTATTTCATCGGTAGTATTTTAAGCGGCGGTGGATCCGTTCCCAGCTCTAATGAACCAACCGCTTGGGCAGACATGGTTGATGAATATCAAACATATGCCCTGAAAACTCGCCTGCAAATTCCATTGATATATGGTATCGATGCCGTTCATGGGCATAATAATGTATACGGCGCAACAATCTTTCCGCACAATATCGGTCTGGGATGTACCCGGGATGCAGACCTGGTTGAAGAAGCGGCTCGGGTTACGGCTGAAGAGGTTGCCGGCACCGGCATTCATTGGACTTTTTCTCCCTGTATTGCGGTAGTTCGGAATGAGCGCTGGGGACGTACTTATGAAGGATTCGGAGAAACACCGGAATTGTCTGAGATGATGGCCGCTGCCGCTGTCCGCGGGTATCAGGGCAACGATCTCTCCGACCCGGGAACGATCCTGGCATGCGCAAAACATTTCCTTGGCGATGGCGGTACCACCGATGGTCACGATCAGGGCAATACGGAAGTTGATGAGGCGACAATGCGCAACCTGCATCTGCCCGGGTATATTGCGGCAATCGAAGCCGGGACAGGGTCGATCATGGTATCTTTCAGTAGTTGGAATGGTGAAAAAATGCACGGCAGTTATTATTGGCTGACTACCGTTTTAAAAGGTGAATTGGGATTTGAGGGTTTTGTGGTTTCCGACTGGGGCGGTATTGATCAACTTCCCGGTGACTTTGCCAGCGATATCGAGACGTCAATCAATGCCGGAGTTGATATGGTCATGTTGCCGCAGCGGTATGAAGATTTTATGTTGACGACTCTGGACCTGGTAAATAACGGTCAAATACCTGAATCGCGAGTGAATGACGCAGTCCGGAGAATATTACGGATCAAGTTTGAATTGGGTTTATTTGAAAATCCCTATACCCACCGTTCATATACCGGAACCATCGGCTCTGCCGAACACCGCGAAATTGCCCGGCAATGTGTTCGTGAATCGCTGGTTTTATTAAAAAATAAAAATGATTGTTTGCCAATCACTGGCAGTATTTCGCGCATTCATGTTGCCGGAAAAAATGCAGATGACCTGGGAAATCAATGTGGCGGCTGGACCATCAGTTGGCAGGGCAATAGTGGCGCAATTACCATCGGGACGACGATTTTAGAGGGTATTCGGGAAAGGGCCGGGGCCGGTATAGCGGTTACCTATTCAGAAGATGGCAGTGGGGCCTCGGGAGCGGATATGGGCATTGTTGTAATTGGTGAAACACCCTATGCCGAAGGGGTCGGTGATCGAAGTGATTTATCTTTATCGGTTGAAGATGTTGCTGTCGTAAATACTGTTGCCGATTCCGGAATTCCGACGGTTATTATATTAATCTCAGGCCGTCCGCTTATCATAAATGATGTTCTGGGTAGATGTGATGCATTTATTGCGGCCTGGCTGCCCGGGACGGAAGGCGTGGGGGTTGCCGATGTGTTGTTCGGCGACTATAATCCAACCGGCAGCTTAAGTCATACATGGCCACGCAGCATGGACCAAATCCCAATCAATGCTGGCGATGCGGACTACGAACCCCTGTTTTCCTATGGTTTTGGATTAAGTTATTAAATGGAAATAGCATGAACCTGAGAATTGCTTTATTTTGGTGCCTGATAATACTTGTTCGGGGAGTGTACTCCCAAAATTTTGGAGATGGTTTCAACTTTTATCTGCCTCCCGATGATACCACCGAAGGGATGTTTTTGCCGACCTTTTCCAAAGAACCAATAGACGACAACGAGTTTATTACGATCGATAACGGACATTTTTCGTTGTCGGGCAAAAGAATTCGGTTTTTC
>Ga0164318_10001644_pt1 | contig 20101 bp, 18 predicted proteins | sample GuaBasSedimGuay9_FD_113734 | JGI IMG/M metagenome (GOLD analysis project Ga0164318, IMG submission 113734) | Subseafloor sediment microbial communities from Guaymas Basin, Gulf of California, Mexico - Guay9, Core 4571-4, 0-3 cm | ecosystem: Environmental > Aquatic > Marine > Hydrothermal vents... | reverse complement strand
TCAAGAAAAAGAGTTCCTCCTGCTGCATACTCAACTTTACCCTGAACTCGATTTTGCGCTCCGGTAAAGGCCCCTTTTTCATGTCCGAACAGCTCACTTTCAAGGAGGCTTTCTGGAATTGCGCCACAGTTTATCGCAACGACATTACCTTCTTTTCGGATACCTCGCTCGTGGATTGCTCTGGCAACAACTTCTTTACCGGTCCCACTTTCACCAAGAATCAAAATCGGGACATCGATAGAAGCGACCTTTTTAATCATCGCAAAAACTTGTTGCATCTGCGGACATTGACCAAAAATTCCACTATAGCCTTTTTTCTTGTCCTGGTCGGCAGCAGTCTGTAATTTACGGTTTTCCTCTTCAAGTTCAGCAAGATGAAATGCCCGAGAGAGAATAATTTTCAGTTCATCCAGATCAATGGGCTTGTGGTAATAATCGTAAGCCCCCATATTGACAGCAGCCAGTGCGTTAGCGTGATCTTCATTCCCGGATAAGACAATCACCTTGGTGGCTGGTTGCTTTTGCAAGATCATCTGCAAACAACGGAGCCCCTCTGAAGCCCCATCAATATCCGGAGGGAGCCCGAGATCCAAAGTAACAACATCGGGTGTATGGAGTGAAAACAACTTGATGGCCTCATCAACAGACTCAGCCAGGAGAACCTGATACTCTTTCCCCAATCCCCATTTCAGTTGTTTCCGTATTTCACGACTATCATCAACAATCAGTAGTTTTTTCAAACTCAAACTCCCCATATTTCTGCTAAAAACCGTATAAGCCTATTGAGATTCTACTGCTAACGGCAAAAACAGTGTAAAAGTTGTCCCCACTCCATACTCACTTGCAACTTCTATTTTTCCACCATGAGATTCAATGATTTGCTTACATTGATAGAGACCAATCCCAAAGCCGTGTTTTTTGGTCGTCTCAAAGGGTTTAAATAATTTATTTTCGATAAAATCAGCTGTCATTCCGCACCCTGAATCAGTCACCTCAAGACAGGCGAAATTATCTTGTTGTCCATATTTGATCAACACTGCCAGATCTTTCTCTGTCGCTTCAACCGCATTGACCAACAAGTTCAATATAACCTTATAAATCTCTTCTTCATCCACCGCAACTTGAACCGGTGTTCCGTTAACCTCAATATTTGAACCAGCTGTCTCTAAAGCATCTTCAATAATTTTATGCAACGGAACTGAAGAGATCACCAGTTCAGGTTTTTCTCGAATATTTTTTAATCGAGAAATTAAACCTTTCATGTTTTCCACCGTACTACCGACGGTCTCCAACATATCCTGTTGAAAATCTGGATCGTCAATGTAGTCACGGGCGTTGTCCAGCATCAATGATAAACCTGATACCTGATTTTTCAGATCATGGAGGACAAACGTTGAAACCTTACCAATTGCCGCTAACTCTCTCGCCGTGGACAATTGATCTGAGAGGCGTAACTCCTGCACCGTTGCGATAGCCTGGTTCGACAACATGCGTAACAAGTCATAGTCTTCATAGGTTAATTTCTCGGCAATATTGATCTGTTCACCCATAATAATGAAGCCAGCAAGTTCCTCATCAAAAAACAGTGGCACAACCAAAAAGGGGCTGACATCGTCAAATGACTCAATTAATGAACCATGCAATTCAGGATGGTTCTCTTTGAGATTGATAATCCAATCCTTTTGCTTAAGAGTGATGATAAGTGGATCGGTATCAGAGAAAGGCCGCCAGTCACGTCTGAAGTTGAAGGAAACAGTATGGACATAACTGGAAGATTCAAAATCATAGAGATAGAAAGCGGCCCCCTTGCAAGCTAATGGCTCGCAGAACAGATCGAGAATGGAGGTTTGAATTTCAGTCAGTGTCGATGCTGTTGTGACCCGACTGGCAAAATTTTGCCACTGTTCCTTATAATCATATTTACTTTGATAGAAATTCTTATGCAGAGTCACTATCAATCTACGCCGCAATTTCTCCGAAAGAAAAACCACGGCAAGAACCAGAAAACTGATCAGGATTAAAACATAAAATACCGGTTTAGCAGATGAAAGATTGAGGTAACGCAGCCCTTCACCAAGTCCCCCCAATAAAATGAGATACCCACCAACCAGTAACAAAACAAAGGAGCGGTGAGCAATGCCGCGTGACAGTGACAATTTGGCTTTTGTGTCACGAAACATATGTGCATAACAAAAGATCAGAACGGCAACAAACACCGCAACTGAACGGACTCCCAGATAGTTCATATCAATTGAACGATAGAGTAAACTGTGACTGAAATAGAGGGCAAAAGAGGCCAGCAACAGACCACTTCCCAACACCAGCAGCTTAATATTCCAGCGCTGAACCTGATGTAGTCCAGCCAAAGTTCTCTCCAATTGAACCAGACCAAAAACCAGAAAAACCATCAACAGGAGATAAACAAAAAAACCTGAATTTGTCAGAAAGATAATTTGTTCATCAGGAAAATCTGGTGAGAAAATCAAATTAGTCAGGGGATTTACAATAACAAAGATAACTAAAGAGATAGCAACCGTCAGTGATATCCAGAAACCAAACCCTTTATATATCTCTGAATTATCCCGGAAAGCGGTCTTGGTATAAAAATAACAGCAGAGAACCGTAATAACTTCAAGAAACAGACCGTAGCTCTGCCATGAAAACAGCTGTGCAGGATATTGAAGGGTGCGGAGATTGACAAATGATAGACCGGCGATGGAAAACAGCGCTGAGATAAATAAAAAGTTTGAGACGCCGTAAGAACGGCGCAACAGCAGAAAAAGCCCTGCGATAGGGCATAAAATGATATTCGACCAAAGGAGGCTTTGAGTCAGCATCAATCTTCAACTATCTCTCTAGGAGCCTGTCGAACTATCCAGGCTCCGGCTGTTTGGCCCATATTTCAGCTCCTTTTCGACCAATAGCTATGGCAATTGCTCTCAAATGAGCCAAAATCTGGGCTTAAACTTCCAAATTTTCGCTTCGGTTCATATAGTCCAACAGGCTCCTAGAGCAACCGCCCGACGCCAAAATATTCAAACCCTTGATTGCGGATATAGTCAGGTTCATATTGGTTACGACCATCAAAAATAATTTTCTGAGCCATTGAACGGCGCATCGCCTCCAGATCGGGATTACGGAAAGGTTTCCATTCAGTGACCAACAACAACGCATCAACTCCCTGTAAAGCTTCGTACTGATTCGAGACAAATTTAATCGATCCAGATTTAAACCATTCTGCTGGAAGTTCTTTCTCTGCTACCTCCATTGCAATCGGGTCATAAATCAATGCTTTTGCCCCTGCTGAGACCAGATCAGCCAACAATGTTTTAGCCGGGGCTTCACGCATGTCGTCGGTACCCGGTTTAAAAGATAAACCCCATACACCAAACGAGTAACCTGACAAGTCGCTGCCGAAACGGGTCGTAAGATGTTGAAAAAACCAGTGTTTTTGTTGTCGGTTGCGGCTCTCCACTGCAAGGAGAACCTCCGGGCTGAAATCTGCATCCTCAGCCATCCGGATAAGTGCCTGAACATCCTTGGGGAAACAGGAACCACCATAACCGCAACCAGGATAGATAAAAGAAAAACCGATACGACCATCTGAGCCTATCCCTCTACGGACATTTTCAACATCAACCTCCAGCAACTCACAGAGGTTAGAAATTTCGTTAATAAAGGATATCTTGGTCGCCAACATCGAATTAGCTGCATATTTTGTCATTTCAGCATCACGGACACCCATAAAAATAGTTCGCTCATGATTTCGGTTAAACGGTGCATAGAGTTGCCGCATCATATCTTTGGCCCGATCACTCTCTGTCCCGATAATGATTCGATCCGGCTTCATAAAATCTTCAATAGCGGCGCCCTCTTTCAAAAATTCTGGATTACTGACAACATCAAAATCAAGCTGCAGATTTCGCAGATCCAGTTCTTTCTGAATTGCCGCAGTGACCAGATCAGCAGTGCCTACCGGCACCGTAGATTTATTGATAATGACGGCATAGGTCGTCATCGAGCGCCCGATTTCTTGTGCAACAGCGAGAACATATTTCAAATCTGCAGAGCCATCTTCCCCTGGTGGGGTTCCAACAGCAATAAAGTAAACTTGAGATGTTTCCATTGCTTCAGCAAGGACGCTGGTAAAATGTAAACGTCCTGCGGCGTAATTACGCTGGACAAGGACTTCCAACCCGGGCTCATAAATTGGTAGTTTACCGTTTTTCAAGTTGTCGATTTTAGTTTGATCAATATCGACACAGCTGACCTGATTGCCCATTTCAGCAAAGCAGGTACCACTGACCAAACCAACATAACCGGTTCCGATAATCGTCAGATTCATTGAATCTTCTCCTAGCAGTCTGTCGGGCTATCTGGACTGAAGCGAAAATTTGGCCATTTGAGACCAGATTTTGGCTCATTTGAGAGTAATAGCCGTAGCTATTAGTCGAAAAGAAGCTGAGATATGGGCCAAATGGACGAATTTGCAGCCTGTTCATTGATTGCCCGACAGGCTGCTATGAATATATTTAGAAATTAAAAATAAGTAGCTGTCATGATTTAAGTTTTTCGGATAAAGTTGTTCTTACTCAAAATCACATTAATATAAATCAATTTAGACAATAAGAGGTTAGAAGTCAAACCAAGAATAGAGATAACCACCCTTCTAAATACCCGTCATAGATGGTTCTAAGCTGATGTATTTTGAAAAACAGGCTAAAGTAACATTTTCAAACCAGCAACCAGTCGCATCGCAGCATATATATCGGTCAGTTGTTGATAGTTATGTAAGGTCAACAGCAGTGACACAGATTGATAGGTTCCTTTACCACTTGGAGAACATTTAATCGCATCTTCCGGAACAGGGGTAATCTTTCCGGCAGCGGCAACGATGCCATCCCTGAAACTGTCATCAGCAAGACCAATTGCTTTAAATTGGTAATGACAGGGAAAATCAAGTAAATCTTTTGGATCATGCCCATCCATTTTATGCTTCACTCTTCCCGGTATGACCAAACCCTCCAGAGCCACGCCTGGTTTCCGTAAGTTCTGCAACCTGGAGCAACTCAGCCTGACAAACGGGAGCAACAATAAGCTGGGCTATTCTATCACCTGAATGAATTTTGAATTTTTCCAAACCATGATTGATCAGGATAATAGATATTTCACCCCGGTAATCAGCATCAATCGTCCCCGGAGAGTTGACCAGAGCTATACCATGTTTTATTGCTAACCCGGAGCGGGGTCTGACTTGCACTTCATAACCTGCGGGGATTGCAAACGCCAATCCGGTCGGGATCAAACAACGCTCTCCCGGTTCAATAGTTACAGAATCTTCCAAAAAAGCACAGACATCCATTCCGGCGGCAAACTCGGTCATGTATTGCGGGATTTTGACATCAGGATGAAGCTTTTTCACCAAGACTTGGGTATTTTGCATCGTCAATTCCATGAAAAATGGCTGGTGAAGAGTTGTACTTCTTCACCAGCCGATAGTAGTTATGACAGTATAAAATATTGAAGCAAAGGATTAACCTTCTTCAGGCAATTCCATACCGAGTGCGGCTTTACGGGAAAGTTTTATTTTACCTTGGCGATCAACACCAATGCACTTGACCAAAACTTTATCACCTTCATTGAGAACATCGGTGACATTCCGTACCCGTTCTTTTGCCAATTCAGAAACATGAACCAGTCCATCTGTCCCTGGGAAAATCTCAACAAAAGCACCAAACTCCATAATCTTTTTAACTGTACCCATATAGAGCTTATCAACTTCTGCTGATTGGGTCAGATCGCGGATCATCTTGATCGCCTCTTTGGCAGCAGCACCATCGGTGGAAGCAATCTTAATAGTACCATCATCTTCAATATCGATAGCACAACCAGTTGCCTCAATAATCCCGCGAATATTCTTGCCACCTGAACCAATAACGGTTCTCACCTGATCAGATTTAACCTTGATACTGGTAATCTGCGGTGCGTGCTCTGAAAGCTCGGCACGTGGTGCATCAATAGCTTTTGCCATCTCAGCAAGAATATGGATCCGCCCTTCACGAGCTTGCTCCAGAGCCTGCTCCATGATCTCTTTGGTCACGCCGCTGATTTTAATATCCATCTGCAGAGCGGTGATCCCTTTAGCGGAACCGGTGACTTTAAAGTCCATGTCGCCAAGGTGATCTTCATCACCAAGAATATCGGAGAGTACTGCAACATCTTCGCCCTCTTTAATCAAACCCATGGCAATTCCGGAGATTGCCTCTGACACAGGGACACCACAATCCATCAGTGACAGAGAAGCACCGCAAACAGACGCCATTGACGATGAACCGTTTGATTCAAGCACGTCAGAGACGACCCGAATGGTATAAGGAAAATCTTCATGTGTCGGTAAGATTTGAGCCATACTACGCTCTGCCAGCATCCCGTGACCAATTTCGCGGCGACCAGGGAAAAGACGCATACTGGTTTCACCGACACAAAATGGAGGAAAGTTGTAATGGAGCATGAATTTTTTGAAATCCATTCCCTGAACATTATCCATCCGCTGCTCATCAACTTTGGTACCGAGAGTTGCAGCCACTAGAGCCTGGGTTTCACCACGAGTAAACAAAGCACTACCATGAGCACGAGGCAGAACTCCCACTTCACAGCTGATTGGACGGATGGTGGTCATATCACGACCATCAATCCGGATCCGATCCTTTGTGACCATTTGACGGATAACTCTTTTTTCAACTGCACCCAGGGCTGCAGAAATTTCTTCCTCACGCCCTTCAAACTCCTCAGCCAATTGTTCTTTGACTTCAGTACGGATATCGCCCAGAGCAGCATAGCGCTCCTGCTTGGTCTGTATTTTGGCCGCAACAGCAACTTTTGCTTCGGCCAGTTCAGTCACCTTAGCAACCAATGCTTCATCAACGGCAGGAACCTCAAATACACGCATCTCTTTACCGACCAGTTTAGCCAACTCTTCCTGTACTGCAATCAACGGTTGCAGAGCTGCGTGACCGAAGAAAATAGCGTCAAGCATTTCCTTTTCACTAAAAAACTCAGATTCCCCTTCAACCATCATCACCGCATCTTTGGAACCGGAGACAATAATTTCAAGATCACTCTCAGCGATCTGTTCGTTAGTTGGATTAGCAATCAGTTGACCCTCGACACGACCAACCCGAACCGCTGCAATTGGACCTTCAAATGGGATACCTGAAACAGCTACAGATGCCGACGCAGCAACCATAGCCAATGTATCGGGATCATTGACCAGATCGGCAGAAATCACCGATGGCATGATCTGAGTTTCAAACATGTAACCCTTGGGAAACAGTGGACGCATGGGACGGTCGATGAGCCGACAGATCAGAGTTTCACGTTCTGTGGTACCACGCTCACGGCGGAAAAAAGAACCGGGGATCTTACCTGCTGAATAAAATTTTTCAGCATAATTGACGGTCAGAGGGAAGAAATCCTGACCGGCACGCATTTTTTTAGCTGAAACGACGGTACAAAGCACCTTGGTTTCACCGTAAGTAAGAATAACTGCACCGTCAGCCTGACGAGCAACCTTACCTGTTTCAATTGTCAACGGTTGACCATTGAATTCTACTTCAACCTTTTGAAAGGCCATATAATGTACTCCTTTAAATATTGATTCCATCCATATGGAATCTTCGCTTGATAAACAGCTATTGGAGGTTGGCCTGAGACAAACTCTGCCAGAAGGTAACTGAACTACCTCCTGGCAGAAATTCTCTCCGGACAGCCTCCACAGCCAAGTAATAAATTAAAAAAGCAGCACGCCCCTCAGGACATGCTGCTCGGTTTTAACGACGCAGAGCCAGAGATTTGATGATCGTCCGGTAGCGCTCGACATCCTGTTTTATCAGGTAATCAAGCAATCGCCGCCGCTGACCAACCATTTTCAGCAGCCCCCGACGTGAATGATGATCTTTTTTATGGGTCTTAAAGTGACCTGTTAAATAAACAATCCGTTCGGTCAAAAGTGCAATTTGTACCTCTGGCGAACCCGTGTCACCTTCGTGACGCTTATACTCATTAATGATTTCTTGTTTACGTTCTGTGCCGAGCACGATAAATCTCCTTTTTAAGTTCAATAAAGCCAGTGGCGTGGCTATTTAAAGCGTTTCTTACAAGATTAATAAAATACCACAGTTAAAGTTCACCTGTAAAGATTAAACTTCTTTTTTTAATGACCTACAAAAACCCTGATCAGTTCAAAATCCCCACGTTTCTCTTTACTACGAAGTGGCATATAACGTGCTACAGCCGCTAATTTATTGTCAATCTGCAGGCGGGTTAACGTTCCCTCAAACAATTCTTTCTCGGTTAAAACCTGTTCAAGTGCGGGTGGTATGCCAAATTCCAAAGCGGTTGCAGCAGCAGGATTCAATTGAGCTGCGGGATAATTACGTAATGCTTCATCCAGAGAATGGACAGCAGATGCTGGTTGTTCAAGTTGTTGAAGAGCTTTCAGGGTTAGACACTCATCGATGGAAAATTCTCCACTCTTCAAACGACGGAGTGCCGTCAAATGCGCACCGCAGCCAAATTGCTCACCGATATCATTAACCAGAGTACGAATATAGGTTCCCTTGCTACAATCAACTTCGATCGTCACCGATTCTGAACCAAACTCAATTATTTCAAGACGACTGATCGTTACCTGACGCAATTCACGGGGGACACTCTTCCCCTCCCTGGCCAACTTATAGAGTGGAACCCCATCTTTTTTAAGTGCAGAAAACATCGGTGGTAACTGCTTGATTTCCCCTCTGAAACCGACACAAATTTGCTCTAATTCGGCAGAGGTGAAATCGGGCACAGGCCGTTGCAACAAAATTTCCCCTTCTGAATCGAAGGTATCTGTTGTCATTCCAAGTTGAAATGTTGCTCGATAGGATTTATTTTCCGCCAGAAGAAACTGTAAAACTTTGGTCCCATCGCCAATGGCAACCGGCAGCACACCCGTTGCAAGAGGATCCAGAGTCCCACCGTGACCAACCTTGCGGGTTTTATAAATACGTCTCACCTGACGAACAACATCATGGGATGTCATCCCGGCAGCTTTATCAATAAGGAGAAGTCCGTGCACGAATATCAGCTGAATATCTGGTCAAGCAACATGAAAACAGAAGTCCTAACCTCATCAAGAGTTCCATTGATTTTAGCCCCGGCAGCATTATGATGGCCACCACCGCCGAGTTTACGGGATAAGGCACCGACATCAATAGTTCCCCGTGAACGGAAGCTTATTTTATAAAGATTTTCAGCTACTTGATGAATAAACAGGGCAACTTCAACGCCGCGGATAGAGCGCGGATAGTTTACAAAACCATCCGAATGCTGTTCAGAAGCTCCCGACTGTTTCAGTGTTTCCAAGGTCATGGAAACAGAAGCATAACGACCACAGGGGGAAATTTGCAACGAGGGGAGAACCAGACTGAGCAAGCGCATCCGTTCAGGGGCATGGCTCTCATACAGATTACTTGAAACTTCCCAGGGGTCGACACCCATACCGACCAGCTCACCGGCAACAGCAAACGATTCCTGATTTGCACTGGAATAACGGAAAGAACCGGTATCAGACAGGATACCAAGGTAGAGTGCTTTGGCAACTGCCAAGCTGGGTTGATACTGACAACCTTTCAATATTCGATAGATCAAAACGGCGGTAGCACACGCACTGGTATCAACAAAACAGAGATCACCAAAGTCTGAGAAAGGGTGATGGTCAACATTAATTATTGTCCGGGCCAGATCTCCAACCGGCAATCCGGTCCGTTCAAGGCCACCAGCATCAAGAACAAAAGCAATGTCAAAATTTGAATCACTTGGCAGTTGATCTAGAAGAAGCTCATAGTGTGGCAGGAAACGCATGACATCAGGGACAGGATCTGCATTATAGGCAACGACATTTTTACCCATATCTTGCAGAGCCAGGGCTAATGCGAGGGTTGAACCTATTGCATCACCATCAGGATTAGCATGGGCGACAACCAGAAAATTCTGATTATTCTTAATTTTTTCAACTATCTGTTGAACTATCATCTAAATCTTCCCGCACCTGATGCAGTAAAGCGTCGATTTTCTGACCGTAACCAATGGAGGCATCAAACTTAAAGTAAATATTAGGAACAAAACGTAATTCCAAAATTTTACCCAATTCGCGGCGAATATAAGGAGCAGCGCTCTTCAACCCTTTTTCAGCATCCTTTCGTTCGCAGGACTCATCACAGACGGTGAAGTAAATTTTTGCAGAACCGATATCGCGGGACATTTGTACTCCGGTCAGAGTGACTGGAGCGACACGTGGATCCTTGATGCTATCCATTAATAAACGGACTGTTTCTTTATATATCTGTTCGCCAACACGTTCGGGTCGATAACTACTCAACGGATATCTTCTCCATAATGTATAAACTCAATATCCAATTCAATAATTTCAACAATCCCGGATGAGTACAATTCTTCCTCAAGATTCTTGAAAACAGACTGAATGATGGTTTCGGTTCCTGCTATCATGCAGGAACCGATAAGGGTCCGCTGTAACAGATCCAGGTGACCAACTTCCGCAACTGAAACCGGGAACCTGGAACGCAAACGGTTCAAAAGGCGACTAACCTGAGAGCGTTTCTGCTTCAGGGAATGGGTATCGAACAAACGCAAATCAATGCGGATGACACCAACAACCATGGTTGTCTACCAATTCTAGTATTAAAGAGAGGTCTTAACCTCTTCTATCTCAAACACCTCGAGGATATCACCGATTTTGATATCGTTGTACTTATCCAGTCCGATGCCGCACTCATACCCGTTACCCACCTCTTTGACATCGTCCTTAAAACGTTTCAAAGAGCTCAACTTCCCTTCCCAGACAACAACGTTGTCTCGAACCAGGCGAGTTTGAGCGTTGCGAACAATCTTACCGTCAACCACATAACACCCGGCAATCGTTCCGACACGGGAAACATGGAAAGTATTGCGAATTTCAACTCGACCCAACTCCTTCTCTTTCAGGGTTGGAGCCAATAGCCCTTCCATCGCATCACGAATGTCGTTGACCGCATCATAAATAACCGAGTAGAGACGAATATCAACTTTCTCAACTTCAGCCAAGGCTTTTGCTTTAGTTTCCGGCCGGACATTGAAACCGAGAACAATCGCGTTTGATGCGGTTGCCAAGGTTATATCACTTTCAGAAATTCCACCGACACCGGTATGGAGGACATTTAAACGACATGCATCTGTCGATAATTTCTCCAGAGCATCACGAACGGCCTCCACTGAGCCCTGGACATCTGCCTTAACAATAACCGAAAGTTCTTCAACAACACCTTCCTGCATTTTAGCAAAAAGCTGATCAAGGGAAACTTTACTGTGCTTCGAAAGATCATTTTCGCGTTGTTTCGCCTGACGGTGCTGTGAAACGTCCTTAGCTGCTTTTTCGTTTTCAACAGAGTTAAACGAATCACCGGCATTTGGAACTCCCGCCAAACCTGTGACTTCAACCGGGAACGCCGGCCCTGCTTCCTTAACCTGAGAACCCGTTGCCGTAGTCATTGAACGAACCCGACCATAGTGAAGACCGGCAACAATTGCATCACCAATTTTCAAGGTTCCATCCTGAACCAGAACAGTTGCAATCGGACCACGCCCCTTATCAAGCCGAGCCTCAACAATCGAACCTTTAGCCAGCTTATTCGGATTGGCTTTCAGCTCAAGAACCTCAGCCTGCAATAAAACCATTTCCAGCAGAGTATCAAGATTGGTCTTTTGTTTAGCGGAAACATCAACAAAAATGGTATCACCACCCCACTCTTCCGGGACAAGTTCATACTCGGTCAGTTCCTGCTTAACCCGTTCAGGATTTGCGTCAGGCTTATCAATTTTATTGACAGCAATAATGAGCGGAACCCCTGCAGCCTTCGAGTGGTTGATCGCTTCTTTTGTTTGTGGCATCACCCCATCATCTGCAGCAACAACCAGAATAACAATATCGGTAACACCGGCACCACGAGCCCGCATTGCAGTAAATGCCTCATGACCGGGAGTATCAAGAAAGGTGACTTTTTGACCATCAAGATCAACATCATAAGCACCAATATGTTGAGTAATACCCCCAGCCTCACCATCGGTCACATTTGCTTCTCGAATGGCATCAAGTAAACTGGTTTTACCATGATCAACATGACCCATAATGGTGACAACCGGCGGTCTCGTTTCGAGATCTTCAGCCTTATCTTCTGCCTCCTTAGAGGCGGTAACATCGAGAATTGTCTCTTCATCAAAGGCAACATTTTCAACTTCGTGATTAAACTCAGAAGCCAGAATTGCAGCTGATTCAAAGTCGAGTGGATGGTTAATGGTCACCATGGAACCCTGACGCATCAATTCAGCAATCAGCTCCTTCGCTTTGACACCCATTCGCTTAGCCAGTTCACCAACAGTGATCGAATCGCTGATCCGAACAATTCTCTTTATTGCTTTACTGACAGTAACTTCAGTCTGCTTCCCCTGTTTATTTTGCTTTCCGCCGCGTCTCTTTTTCTGACCTCCGCGACCGGGTTCAAAAACTTCTACCCGCCGTCCACGCCGTGAAACCCGCCCATCCTGAGCATCAGTACTCTCTCCACGCCGCCCTTTGTTACGTTTTTTATTGCGCCCCTCTTTTTCTGGAAGAGGCTGATCAACGGGTGCCAACGGAGCAGGAAAAGTACGGGTATTCGCCCGCCCCGGAGTTGCTGCAGGACGATGAGGTGGACGAGCTCCCGGGCCGGCAGGCTTTCTATCTTGACGTACCGGGCGTTCACCGCCTCTCGGTTTACGTTGAGCCGGCGGAGCAGGCTTTGGCAGCTCCACCCGACCAAGGATCTTGGCACGATTACCGGTAGCTTTAGTTACAACCGGTTTTTCGATCTTTTTTGGTTGCTCTACTGAGTCCTGTGAAGCTTCTGCAGCCACCTCTTCAACAATATCTTGCGTTTGCTGATTTTTCTTTTTTTCAGGTTGCTTATCTTCATCCGTTGGCAAAGTCAGAGCCGCTTCAGCCGTTTCATCAACCGCTTCAGGGGAACTCTTGATCTCTGTTTCTTCAACGGGAGCAGCGGCAGATTCTGCGGAAGAAGTTACCTCTGCGACACTCTCCTCTGTAACAGAAGCTTCAGACGCTACAGACTCCTCTGTCACGATTGGTTCCGGGACAGGTTCACGTACAATTTTACGCCGGCGTCTGATGATTCCAGGTTTTATCACCGCCTCTTCAATTTTCTGTTTCGGCGGATTGATGAAGTCTCTTAATTTCTGTACATCTTCATCAGCCAGAGAGCTTGAAGGGGTTGAAACTTCGATTCCAGCTTCAGCAAGTTTAGCCAGTAACTCTTTACTTTCGAGTCCCATGTTCTTCGCCAGTTCGTATACTCTTACCTTACCCATCAATTCTCCCTTACCAGTTTTCTATGTATGTGCAATTCTTTTAACAGTGAGTCAGCCAAAAAACCGGCCTGAATAGCGATAACACTCCGCTCTTCTTTGCCGAGCAACTGCCCCATTGTCTGTTTATCATAGCAACGAGTTGTATCAATATGGTTTCGTAGCGCCAACGCTTCAATTTTCTTCCCGATAGAGACTGATATATCTGTAGCTACAATAATCAGAGCTAAAGAAGAATCCTTTTTTAATGCCTCAATAACCGCATTACTCCCGGCAATAAATTGTCTGGATTTACGGGCCATGCCGATTAAGCTTATCATTTTTTTATCAACAGCCTGCCGCAACTGCTCGGTTAACTGTGTTGCCTCCACCGCAAGGCAACCGCCCTTAAAACTGCGTTGAAAGCTATTTTTCTTGACCGCAGCAACTAAACATTCTATCGCGAGACAAGTATAAGCACCACGCCCGGGTAACCGCTGCAGGTAATCAACCAGAACAGTCCCATCAGGAGCAACGACATAACGGACAAGTTGTTTTTTATCCGCTGCCTGTCGACAAGCAATACAAGTACGCTGTGGACCTTTCGTAACATCAGCCATAGATGGACTATAAATCAATCTTCACTTTTATCGGGTGTTACCTCAGCAGCAACATCCTCAGTTTTCACTGCATCGGTTTCATCTTCAGCAGCGACATCCTCTGTTTTTACTTCGTCGACTTCAGCAACTGACAAATCAGCTTCATCTGCAGTGACAACATCCTCTGTTGTTACTTCTTCAATTTCAGCAACTGACGAATCGGTACTATCTTCAGCAGAAATCTCTTCGTTAACTTCAGACTCCTCGATGACCTCAACATTATTCTCTTCCTGCTCCTCTTCCTGGGCACGCGTTTCGCTCTTGATATCGATTTTCCAACCAATCAATTTTGCCGCAAGACGGACATTTTGCCCTTTTTTCCCAATCGCCAATGACAATTGATCATCAGGGACGATAATTTCCATCAACTGCCCTTCGTCATCAATATAGACTCTTGACACATCAGCAGGGGCAAGTGCAGAACAGGCAAAGCGGGCCGGATCTGGAGACCAGGGGATGATGTCAATTCGTTCGCCACGTAATTCAGTGACGACATTCTGCACCCGGGCACCACGCATACCAACGCAAGCGCCAACCGGATCAACATCGATATCGTGAGAAACAACAGCGATTTTAGCACGACTACCGGGCTCACGAACTGCCCCTTTGATCTCGACAATACCTTCAGCAAGTTCAGGAACTTCGGACTTGAAAAGGGAAATCAACAGACCGGGATGGGTACGCGAAAGGATGATCTGTGGCCCTTTAGTTGACATCTTAACTTCTGAGATATAAGCACGAACCCGGTCAGATTGACGATAATTTTCACGTGGGGCCTGTTCCCGGTTTGGCAAAAGGGCTTCTGCTCGACCCAGGTCAACGATCAAATCACCTCTCTCATAACGCCTGACAATCCCGTTAACAACTTCACCGACGCGATCCTTAAATTCGTTGTAAACCCCTTCACGCTCAGCTTCACGTACTTTCTGGATAATCACCTGCTTGGCGGTTTGCGCAGCAATACGGCTAAAACTACCGGCTTCCATCATCATCCCCAGAGAGTCATCAACTTCAACGTCAGGGTCGACTTCGCGTGCTTCTGCGATGTCAATCTCTTTGTATGAATCGATAACTTCATCCACAACAGTGACAAATTCAAAGACTTCGACCTCACCAATCTCTTCATTGAAGTGAGCTTCAAGTTCTCGTGTGTTTCTGAATTTTTTGTTGGCTGCAGACAGTACCGCAGATTCGAGTGCATCTACCAGCACGTCACGATCAATCCCTTTGTCTTTAACAACCTGATCGATGATATGATTGAGGTTACCCACCATCATGCATACCCCTTATTACGTTATAAGTGTTTTGGCTATAGCCAGTAATAGTTCGTGAACCAATGTTGCGTGGCTCAAAACTCATATTTCAAATTTGCTTTATCTATCTGCTGCAGTGGAATCCTGATTGCATCAGTCGTATTCTTCAAGATCAAGAGGATCTCATCACCTTCAAGCCCGGATAGAGTACCAATAAATGTTTTTCTATTTTTTCCCGAAGCATCGGGATCAATACTGTCCAACGTTTTAATCTTAGCAAGTTGCCCGGAAAAACGTTTAAAATCCTCCGGTTTTTTCAATGGCCGTTCAATCCCCGGTGAGGAAACTTCAAGACTGTAAGCAGTGCTGATGACATTTTCAACATCCAGAAGAGAACTGATTTCCCGACTGGCCATTGCACAATCATCCAGATTGATGCCACCCACTTTATCTAAAAAAAATCTGAGGACCCAACCACGTTGTTCACGCTGATACTCAAGGTCAACCAGTTCACAGCCGAGATCCTCGAGTAACGGTTGAATCAGCTTCTCAATTTGTTCTGTAACCTGTGCCACAGCAACCTCTAGATAATAAAAAAAGCGAGCCGGGGCTCACTTTCCAAAGTACAACATTAAAACCGTTATTACTTATCATTTGAAATTATTAAAAGCAAGGAGAATTTTAATTATTATCCATAATAAGTGGTCCGTTTCGTCTCATTCTCCATCTCTCTACGCAACAGACTCTCTGCAAAACTTTGTTTTTTCAGATACCCGGCAACCGTCTTTATGAAATCAGCAATCAGTCCATGCCTGACAGCTTCTAGCTGATCGGTTGCTACACCCATCCTCTCCAGTTTTCTTTCATAGTGGATAAACCCAGGGTAGTTGGCTGCAAATTCCTGTAAGTCACTCGCTAAAGTGGCTTGAACAAATGGGACAGTCACAACCACAGAAATTTCGACGCGATGAAAATCTCCAAAATAGCGATTCCCCTGGGGAAAAAACTCAAACACAACGCCATTATCTAATCGAGTTGTCCGGAAAGGTTTATTCATCGCGTTCCCGCAAAGATTTACGAGAAAGTTTATTCCCCATAGCGAGATCTATCTGATTAAACAGCCCTCGCAAAATTCGAACTTCACGGTCATTTAGCTTAGAACGATTGAAGATTCGTCGAAAACTGCGCAAAATATGATCCGGGTTCTGTGGATCTAGATAGCCGATATCGAGTAAAGACTGGCGCATATGTTGATACATGGATTCCAGTTTTTCACTGCTGGCAAATTTTTTATGTTTGTCCACCCGGCCGGCAAGCTCTCCCCTGGCCTTACTCACCTCATAGAGGCAGAGGGAGACCGCCTGAGCCAGATTCATTGATGGCAACATTTCATTGGTCGGAATGGTGATAAAATGTTGGCAAAGATCCAACTCGGAGGTAAACAGTCCCCGATCTTCACGGCCAAAAACCAGAGCAACCGGATCTTTCAAAGCAACCGGCACTAAATCATTGGCCGCCTCACTTGGGTGCAATAACCCCTCACGATAACGGCCAAAACGGCGGGTTGTCCCAAAACTCTGCACACATCCAGCCAACGCATCCTCAAGGGACGTGAAAACTTGCGCACTTTCCAGAACTGTTGCTGCTTTAACCGCCATCAGTCGGGCATCGTGTGACAGATGATCAACCTGTGGGTTAACCAGTCGCAGATCAGTGATCCCGAAATTCAACATCGCTCGACAGGCAGAACCGATATTCAGCCCCCCTTGCGGTTCGACCAGAACAACGGCAAGCTGAAACGTTTCCTCAGTTTTCAATTCAGCATTATCGGTTTCAATCACGGTCGCTAATTAACTCAGAGAGGAGAGAATGACCAGGGACAACAATTCCACACCGTTTTGCCTCAGCCTCAGAATAGCAAGTTGCCTGAGATTCGTAATCTTGACGTGAGTCATAGAGAATATAGGGAACCGGATCAGAGGTATGGGTCCGTTTTTCGACCGGCGTCGGGTGGTCCGGAGTGATCAAAATCCGACAATCACCAATTTCGGGAATATTCTCAATGATCGTCCCAACAACATCCCGGTCAAAACTTTCAATCGCCGCAATCTTTTCCTTTAACAAGCCTCCATGTCCCGCCTCATCCGGGGCCTCAACATGAACATAAACAAAATCTGATTTTTGCAGAGCCTTGACGGCATACTCAGCTTTACCCCTATAGTTCGTATCAAGATAACCCGTTGCGCCAGGCACTTCGATAATTTCCAAACCGGCATTGACCCCGATTCCTCTGATTAAATCGACAGCCGAGATAACAGCTCCGGTTAAATCATAAAGCTGTTGATAGGTCTCCATAACCGGTTTACGACCATGCCCCCAAAACCAGATGGAATTAGCCGGTAATTTTTGCTCAGCAACCCTCTGATTATTGACCGGGTGATTATTCAGCAACATCTGTGCTGAGTTGGTCAAATCAAGTAACGCCTCAGCACCATCTCCCTGGGGCAAGTTCCCTTCGATACTATGGGTAGAGATATCGTGGGGTGGGGTAAAAGTCAGCTGATCTTTACCATTTTTCCACACCATCAAGTGACGGTAAGAAACCCCGGGGTAAAAATTAAATTCATCCCCACCAAGCTCTTCCTGTAAAGTTTCAATGAGCTGTCTTGCCTCTTCGGTAGAGATATGACCTGCAGAGAAATCGCCCATATAGAGTTTGCCGTAGTGAGCTTCCAACCAGATAAAATTCAACCTGAATGCAACATCACCGGGCGCCAATTCAACACCCATGCTGGCCGCTTCAAGTGGCGATCTTCCTGAATAACACTCAGTCGGATCATAGCCAAAGACCGAGAGGTTCGCGACATCGCTCCCTGGCGGGTAACCTTCTGGAACCGTAGCTGCCAAACCGATTTTTCCTTTTTGAGCGAGACGATCCATATTTGGCGTTGCAGCAACCTCTAGAGGTGTTTTCCCCCCAAGCTCTGCAATCGGTTCATCAGACATGCCATCACCAAGTAATATAATATACTTCATCTTTTCCTCTACCATGTAAGTATCTAAAGTTTCGTAAAGGTTCTATCCCCGCGGATGGTATTGCTGGTGCAATTTCTGCATTCGCTCTTGAATAACGTGGGTGTAAATTTGCGTGGTCGAAATATCTGCATGTCCCAGCATAGTTTGCACAGATCGCAAGTCTGCACCATTTTCCAACAAATGAGTTGCAAAGGAGTGACGCAGCATGTGGGGATAAACTTTCTGTTTGATTTCTGCTTTAAGTGCATAATTCTGTAAATTTTTCCAGAAACCCTGTCGGCTGAGCTTTTTGCCCCGAGCATTCAGAAAAACCTCTTCACTGGTCAAACCTTTCAATAATTTCAAACGATCATTCTGCAGGTATTCTCGCAGAATTTCAATAGCGACCTCCCCGAGGGGGATGAGGCGCTGTTTTGAACCCTTGCCAAAGGCATTAAGACAACCGATATCCAGCTTCAAATCACCGAGGCGCAGCCCCACCAACTCAGAAACCCGCATCCCCGTGGCATAGAGAACCTCAAGCATAGCCCGGTCTCTGACGGCTATTGGTTTATCACCGATGGGTGCTTGTAATAAACGCTCAACCTCTTGCTTCGTCAGTAAGTGTGGCAGTGCCGGCAACGAGCGCGGCGATTCAACCAATGCGGTAGGATCATGCTTGGTATAGTTCTCCCGCAATAAAAAACGGTGAAAGCTACGCAACGTACTCAAATTTCTCGCCCGACTCCGGGGGGAAAGACCGCTATCTTTCAAAAAGTTTAAATAACGGAGCAACATTAACTGGTCGACAACTGTTGGATCGATAACTTTCTCATCCTTTTTCAGATAGCTGAAATAGGAGGTCAGGTCACGACTATAGGCATTCAGAGTATTCGTCGACAACCCTCTCTCTACCGATAAAAAATTAAAAAAATAGTCCAGATATTGATCCATAATAGCCTCCATTTCAGGAGAGTTTCCCTAGCAAAGCGGCACGTATCTCTTCCAGTTTTTCCGGATCAGTGATTTTCTGACTGAAAATGTCGCACACATAAAAAACGTCAGCAACCTGATCAACTTTTGTTGATATTTTAGAGACGGCTATATATAACCCCAATTCATTTAAGGTTTTGGTGATAGCGTAAAGCAAACCCACCTTGTCTGTCGCAAAAATATCAATAACCGTGTAGCGATCCGAAACAGTATTATCAATTTCTACCTGATTGCCCCGTTGCGGATGTTGCCTGGTTGCCAGTTTTAAATAGTCAGGTTCATGGAATTTATTAAATAGTTCTTCTACGAAAATACGTCCTTCCAGGACCTCACATAGATCAGCTTCAACTCTTTGCCATTTTTCTGCTTTTTCAACAATTCCACCGATCGGACTGTTGACCTGAAGAATATCTAATACAGCTCCAGTTTTTCTGGTATGTATTTGCGCTCCCAGAATATTAATCGAGTGGGCCGCCATAACTCCGGCAATTTGCGAAAAAAGGCCCGGGCTGTCGATTGTTGCTAATGTCAATTCGGTATATTCACCCTCCCGATTATGATGAATTTGCATCGCGAGGGTTTTTCTGCCACGGTTGAGTGCCAAACGTAAATGGGGAATGATTTCCCTGGAACGATAACTCATCAAATAGCGGGTATGTAGACTATTGATAACTTTATTGATTCGGCTTTCAGAGAAATCGTCCAGCAGAGCCTTACGGATATTACGTTTCCGATTACGGGCTTTTT
>Ga0164318_10001643_pt1 | contig 20112 bp, 11 predicted proteins | sample GuaBasSedimGuay9_FD_113734 | JGI IMG/M metagenome (GOLD analysis project Ga0164318, IMG submission 113734) | Subseafloor sediment microbial communities from Guaymas Basin, Gulf of California, Mexico - Guay9, Core 4571-4, 0-3 cm | ecosystem: Environmental > Aquatic > Marine > Hydrothermal vents... | reverse complement strand
TACCTTTAAAACAACCTAAAATAACAAAGCTGTTTTTTGGTTGGCACTTCCCATACGTGAATCACTTACATTGGTACGTGATTCATCTAAATAGGCTCATTGCTACAACAAACTCCCCTATATTTTGGTTAATATTGTACTGAAATAATTTAGTACATGAACCTAATAATTTAAGAAAATGTCAAACGTCTATGAACAAAAGGTAAACGACTTTATGGCTAAAGTCATTGCCAAAAATCCAAGTGAAGTTGAATTTCATCAAGCAGTTCACGAAGTAGTTGAATCATTAATTCCATTTATTGAAGATAACCCTCAATACAAGGATGCCAAAATTTTGGAAAGAATGGTTGAGCCCGAGAGATTAATTATGTTTCGTGTTCCATGGTTAAACGATAAAGGAGAAGTTCAAATCAATCGCGGTATCCGTATTGAAATGAACAGCGCCATTGGTCCTTACAAAGGAGGTCTTCGTTTCCATCCTACCGTAAACCTTGGTATTTTAAAATTCCTTGCTTTTGAGCAGGTTTTCAAAAACTCACTCACAACCCTTCCTATGGGTGGTGGTAAAGGTGGTTCGGATTTTGATCCTAAAGGAAAATCAGACAACGAGGTAATGCGTTTTTGCCAAAGCTTTATGAGCGAACTTTACCGCCACATCGGGCCAAACACTGACGTACCTGCCGGTGATATTGGTGTTGGTGGCCGCGAAATTGGTTTCCTCTTTGGCCAGTATAAAAAATTACGCAACGAATTTACAGGTATTCTTACCGGTAAAGGCCTTGAATGGGGTGGCTCATTAATTCGTCCCGAAGCTACCGGTTACGGTGCTACCTATTTTGCCGAAGAGATGCTGAACACCCGTGGTGACAGCCTCAAAGGTAAAATTGTTGCTATTTCAGGTTCCGGTAACGTTGCTCAGTATGCTACCGAAAAAGTTACCCAAATGGGTGGTAAAGTGGTTACCCTTTCCGATTCATCGGGTTACATCTACGATCCTAATGGTATTGATGCCGAAAAACTTGCCTTTGTTTTGGAACTGAAAAATGTAAAACGCGGCCGTATTAAAGAATACGCAGATAAATATGGTGTTGAGTTTTTCGAAGGAAAACGTCCCTGGGGTGTTAAATGTGATGTGGCTATGCCTTGCGCAACCCAAAACGAAGTTAACGAAGACGAAGCTAAAACACTTATTGATAACGGATGTTTTGTTGTTTCGGAAGGGGCTAACATGCCTTCCACTCCTGAAGCCATTGCCGTATATCAGGATGCTAAAATCCTTTATGGTCCCGGTAAAGCTGCCAACGCCGGTGGTGTTGCCGTTTCCGGTTTGGAGATGAGCCAAAACTCGATGCGTTACAACTGGACACGCGAAGAGGTTGATGCCAAATTACACCAAATTATGAAAGATATCCACTCCACTTGTGTTAAATGGGGTAAAGAAGGTGATTACATCGATTACTTTAAAGGCGCTAACATTGGTGGCTTTGTTAAAGTTGCTGATGCTATGCTGGCACAAGGACTTGTATAAAGATTCTTAAAAACAGCTTATGTAAAAAGCCGCTTCCACGAGGAAAGCGGCTTTTTTTATGGCTGCGATAAGTTGTTAGGATTGATGATAATAGACACCTTTACAATGCAGGCGCAATAACTTTAAGAATTTAAGGTGAAATAAGCCAAAAAACCAAAGAAATTACGTAATGCTCTATATATATGGACTATAAGGCATTCTATAGGGAAATTACTTTAAGCAATAACCATAAATTTTGCCAAAAACCTACCATTAATGGTAGTATAAAACCTACCATGTTCCTACCTTGTTTCGTGGATTTTTTATTAGTTACTTTGAAAAATATTTTGAAACTAATGATAATCCATCTAAAAAAATTACCGCTATGCTTAAACTAATATAAAAAGCCACCCGGGGGTTCATCCTAAAAAGGAATCCCTGACCCGGGTGGTATAAGTAGCTTTGCTACTCTAGCATTTGCAAAGATATTAAATGGGGAGAAACTAATTATTTCATTTAGTAACTTTTAAAATATTTTCATTATGAAAAGAACAAACATTATACTTCAAATTATAATACTTTTATTAATAGGTGAATTAGCATTTGCCCAAGCAGTAAGTGATAGTGTAATTATTGATGATTACTTAATATATACAGACAGTAATTCCAATTTATATAATTATTCGCTTACAACACCAACATTATCTACTCAAGAAAGTCAAGGGAATGATATTTGGCTTGGCGGACAAGATGCTGGTATTATGCCACTTGATATAATCTACATTGATAGCGTAAATAAATTCTTTGTTTATGGATATCATCGGATTATTGTACTCAACGGCACAACACACCAAAAAGAAGGTGTAATTGATATTTCTAATTATGGCACTTCTTTTTTTACTCAGATAGATAACTACGGAATAGAAGATAATAATAATTTTGCATATAACCCCATTAAAAATCAGCTATATTGTGTAACTGAGGATTTAAAAATAATAGCTATTGACCCAAATCAAGATCAAGTTCTGTTTACTATTAAACAAGGTGATACATATCCCAAATATGATTTTAAGTCATTAAAATATGATAGCAGAACTGATAAAATTGTTTTAGTTACTTCTGGATTTAATATGGGCACCGGTATAGGTACACATTATTATACATTTTATGGTAATGACTATCAAACTAGTTCATCAAGAACATTTAGTTTTTTTACATATAGTTTTGCCATCAATAAAGATAGGGATGTAGTATATTTAAGTGTTAAAAAAAATACAGCACCCAATAACTTTATTCAACTAAGAAATATTGATGGTAATACACTTTTAAAAGAACAAAATGTAGGAGATGCACCTCAAGGTAAACTACTATACATTAACAATACCACGAATAGTATTCACAAATTATTTTCTTTTCCTGTTGAACATAGTACAAATAATTATACTACTGGATACGCGATTGATGGTACTACTGATGTTTTTCAAAGTTTTAGTGTGTCAAACTTCATAAACAGTTCCACTTACAACCCTGATAATAATAAAGTTTATTGTGCTTATCCGGGAGGAGTATATGTTTACAATGCTTCAAATAATAATTTAGAAGCTCAGATTACTATTGACGAAAATAACTTTTTGACTAAATCATTTTCCCTTTCATATAATGGCCAAAATAAAATTATTGGTGGAATAGCTAGTGATTTTAACAGAAAATCATATTCTGATGGAGCCTATAGCATTGATTGTAATACAAATGAAGTTACATTGATTAATGCTATTCCTAATGCATATAATATAAAAGCCGCAAGAAACAATGCAAATACAACCTTATTAATTTCCGCTACTGATTGTTCTGTTTTTGAGATTTCTCCAAATGGTTCTTATTTGGGGAAAACTGACTTAGGAGGTAGGACAAGAAAAATTATCTATAATTCGGTCGAAAATAAAGTTTATTCATACGACCCCCATATTGGAAAAATATATATAAATGATTTGGATGATAATTCAAGTACGACTATTGACTTAGGCTTATTACCTTATCCAAATTATATTTCATCCATAGTTTTTGATAAAAAACGTAATAAAGTTTATGTTGCAATCTATGAGAATGACAATAAAATTAGAATAATAGATGGTTCTACTAATCAATTGTTAAACGATGTAATTGAAACTTCTACAAATTGGATAAAGCAGCTTTTCGTTGGTGAAAATGATAGGCTATACTGTACAGTTGGAGGTGGTACACAACCTCTAAGGTTATATTTTATTGATTTGAATACTAATGATGCTTATCAATATAAAATACTATCGTCAGTTGTTAAATGGAATTACAATGCTTGGTTTGCATTAACTAAAACCAAAGACCTTATTGTAGCCGTTAATAACCCAAAAGATGCTACTAATAAAATAAGAGTAATAGATCCACAAAATGGTACTTTTTTAGAAACTTATATTGTAACAAATCCTATTGGACTAGCTTATAATCCCTTAAACAATAAAATATATTCAGGTAGTATTAACGAACATGGAACAAGAAAAAGTATCACAGTTATTGACAGGAGTACTGGTCAAGTGAATTATTACTCTTTGAATAAAGACTTTATGGACATACAATACTGCGATAAAGGTAATTACCTTGCTGTTTTAACAGCTGGTAATTTCAATTACTTGAATCCAGAACCTGCAAGCATAATATATTTTGACGGTACGTCAAACGATATGCTCAGCAGTTTAGATGTACCAAGCTGGACCTCATGTATAAAATATAACCCTGTAAATGGCAACTTATATGCAATAATTGGTTTACATTATGGTAGCTATGGAAACAATAGAGCTGAAGTTTGGAATTTTAATCATTTTTATGGTATCAATTCTTATGTTGTACTTAATATGTACGAAACACATTTTTACGAATATATATCTTCTAAAGACCAAGCCGTAATCAATACCAATGATAACCAGCTAATTATTACAACATCTTGTCATTCAAAACTTAATGTGATACAGTTGGAAGATGAAATGTTGAAGGTTAATGGCAATGATACTTACACTTGGATATCATATCCCAAACTGGAGCGCGACGAAACAACCGACCAGCCACAATTAACCCGTGGTGTTATGGAAGATATTGACCCCATACCGTATAAGCTTGAATTAACTTACAGAATGCCTCCGCCTTTTAATATGACTTATAGAACCTTTTCAAAAGAAGGTAATAATTGGAACGAATCGGATTTGCCTTATATTCAAAGCACAAAAGGGTATAAGCTTAACATACACCAAGCAGCAGAAAGCTGGCTGCATCTTTACGGAACCCGTTTGGCACCCGACTATTCTATGCAGTTGAAAGCCGGCGGTAAAAACTGGATTGGATACTTTTTGTTGCAAAATCAAAGTCCGATGGATGCGCTTTCACAGTTATTGCCCGATCAATTGGTATCAGCAAAAGGCCACGACTGGACACTGGTTGATTTGGCCACCGGCCCCGGTGATCATCATTGGAAATTAACCCCCGAAGATGCTGTGATTAAGTACGGTGACATGGTTGTTGTGGAAGTGGCAAACGATATTAATATTTTCGAGTGGTACGGATTTGGGAATATCCCTACTGAGGTTGACAGAACCCCACAAAACTTTACTTATGAAGAAAAAGCCGATTACACTTCACTTCTTATCGAACCTGACACCAACAACCGCCCACAGGAAATAGGAGCTTTTCTTGACGACACGACCTGTATTGGCGCCTGCGTGGTTTTCCCAACTGATACAACGGTGCTACTCAAAAGTTATGATGAAGGATATGCCGGCGACAGCATTGTATTTCACATGTACTATGGCACAAAAAGTACCGGACTAAAAACAAATACCGTAGAGAAGTATTATGTGTTTAATAAAGAACGAGGTGTAAATGAACAGCGAATTGTTAAAACCGGAGAGCATAAAAAGTTTTATTTAATTTCGTTTAATAATAAAAACAAACGTTCAGAAAACTTTGACGAGAGTAATTTACAATGCACCATTTTTCCTAATCCGGTAAACAGCAATAGTAAATTAGTATTATCACTAGAAAACAGTACAAATGTATTTGTTACTCTTTACGACCAAACAGGTAAAGTGATGGAGAAAAAAACAATAAATAATTTAAGCAGGGGTAAACACAGTTTAAGTTTCAACAGTTTGTTTACAACTGTTTCTCATTGTTATAGCGGCGTTTATTTTGTTATAATAATTGCCGATAATAAAATTTCAACGAAAAAAATACTGATTATCAACAATTAGCCGATTCAAATAAACACAATTCTCCCCTTCTTTAATAAGAAGGGGAGAATTGCTTACATAATTTAATTAAACAATGAAAAAACATTTACTTACTCTTGTTGTTTTATGGATCTCATCACAAGTTTCTTATGCCGACACATTAACCGTCAAACAAGACGGTACGGGCGATTATACCACCATTCAACAAGCCATACTACACGCCGGTACGGGTGATACCGTCTTGGTTTACCCGGGTACTTATTACGAAAATGTTGATTTTCTTTACAATTCTGTTACATTGGCGAGTTTGTATCTTACAACACAAGATGAAACAATGATAAGCCAAACAATTATCGACGGAAACCAAGCAGGCAGCTGTGTGATCATGCAAAATGGTATTGAAGATGCCACACTCACGGGGTTTACTTTGCAAAATGGAATAGGAACAAGAATAGGTACTTCCAATAGTGGTGGTGGAATTTTTATTAAAGAGTGTGACAGTATATTTATCAACCATTGTATCATCCAAAACAATATTGTTAATGGAAGCGGTGGGGGTATTTTTTGTTGGAAATCCAACTTGTCGCTCTCTGGCAACATCATTCGGAATAATCATTCGTGGTGGATTGGAGGTGGTATTAATGCAGCATCTTATTCCATTTATTTCGACACGGTTGACCTGAATAGTATTTACATGAATTATGCTTACGTTGGGCTTGATATTGCTCGAGGTTACAATTGTACAGTTAACCTAATCAAACTCGACACGGCTACAGTCGTAAATCCCGATTATTATTTTGTTTCTTCAATAGATGGGAGGGTTTTTTATATTGATGACATCACGGTTGAGGCCAATGCAGGTAAAATAGTCCAGGTTGATACCGATTTATATGTTAACCCCGAAGGGAGTAATGATAATGACGGCTTAAAACCCGAAACCCCTTTACAAACCATTGCTTATGCTTTGCAAAAAATCAAAAAAAACAATTCGAAGGTAAATACTATTCATTTGGCAAATGGAGTTTATTCGGCATCGCAAACCGGAGAAATGTTACCGTTATGTTTTAAAGACAGTATCGCCATTATTGGCGAAACGCGAGCAGGGACTATAATCGATTCGGAGTATAAAAGCAGTTTCGGCACCTTACCACCCGGTGAAGACCTTCTTATTTTAAAAAAACTGACTTATAAAAAAGGTAACGGATATACCAATGGCTTTCATTTTGGAGGGATTTGGGCATCGTATAAAAAAAAGGTGATTTTTGATTCACTGATAATAGATAGTTGCAGGGCGTGGACTTATATACTTAGTTTAGGTGTAAACGATAGTACATTAGTAACAAACTCATTAATTTCACACAATCGGTCGGCAAATATCATAACTACCGGAAACTCGTACGATATCAACACAAGCAATGTATATTTTACGTCCAATAAATTTATCGGGAATTATCCTGATACGGTTGAAAAAATAGAAGGACCATTAAGTATACATGGTTTGGAGATTTTACACAATGGGAATGGACGTGTTAATGCCAATGTTGTTAATTGTGAGTTTTCCGAAAACATTTCATGGGATGATAATACTTTGGTACCCGCCGGATTTGGATTAGGTTTTAGTGCACACACCAATGGTAACCTTGTCAACTCAACTTTTTGTTACAATACAGGTACTTACTACAACGATGGCGTGGCATTTTCCGTTGGATTTAGCTCGATAGGCAGGGTGTATAATTGTATTTTCTATGGCAATGAGCCGTATCAAATTAACACCGGCAATTTGAAGCCTCAGGACTTAGACTCTTTAATGATTTATTATTCCCTTATTGAAGATGGCTTGAATGGGATTAAGTTTCCGGCACCATACTATTATTTTTATTACGATACGACAAACATTGATAATGACCCACTATTTTATGGCGGAGCTGAATTCCCTTATAATTTATCAGACATGTCGCCATGCATAGATGCCGGCACTTTAGATTTACCCGAAGGAGTAAAATTACCTGATGTGGATTTGGCCGGCAACCCCCGCATTTTCAACAGTAAGTTAGACATGGGTGCTTACGAGTGGAACCCCACTGTTGACATAGATGAGTTCTCAACCCCTAACACAAAACTTCAAACTCAAAACTTAAATGTTTATCCTAATCCTTTCAGCCAAACCTCTTACATCATGGCCAAATGGGAAACCACCGCCCAAATCGACATCGAAGTTTATAATAACGCGGGTCTTTTGGTCAGAACTTTACAAAGCGGCCATCAACTACCAGGTAATTATAAAATACCATGGGACGGAACGGATAATTTTGGGAATAATTTACCTTCAGGCATTTATTATATAGCACTAAGGATTGATAATAGAAAAATAAAAAGTGTTAAAATCATTAAACAATAAATTATGTTCTAAACCAGTCCCTTTAACATTCAGGCAAGTGTTTATAAAGCTTTGATAATTTGTTATTGTGGCAGCACTATTGTACTTTTCGGTTTAATTAAAATCTTTGCTATTTTTAACCATCAAAAACAGAGTAAAACCAACCATGAAGTATATACCGGCCATAGTGCTGTGGATGTTGTTTTTATCAACCAGAGCCATGGCGCAAGGAAACACAAAACAGATGCGCAACGACTCGTTGTTGCTTATTAAACAGCAACAGATTAAAAGCTGGGAACAGGAGCGGTTGAAGAGGCAGGAGCGTTCGCGTACCGGGTTTTTATCAAAACTTACTTTACTTAACCCTGACAGCGTTACCGAACTAAAGATGCGCAACTTAGGGTTAAACAAATTACCCGACCTGTCGCGTTTTTACCGGTTAAGAAAAATTGATGCATCCGGTAACAACATCAAACGATTCAATAAAAAGTTTTTTAAACCGGACAGCCTTGAAATCGTGGTGCTGTCGGATAATCCGATTAAACATATCTGCTTTCCGGCACACAGCTCCCTTAAAAACGTGGTAATAGATAACGGCAACCTAAAACGGATTCCCCGTTCAACACGCAGGCTTAAACAGCTTAAAACCCTCGAATGTACCAACAACAACATTCGTCATATTCCACGATACATCAAACGATTTAAACAGTTACACGAAGTTAACTTAAATTTTAACCGGGTTAAATTTAATCGCCGTGCCGCCATTCGCCTGGCGAAGATTGAACGGATTTTACTGGCGGGAAACAAGCTGGAGTCTCTGCCTGACAATATCAATATCATGACGGGATTAAAACGGTTAAACCTGGCCGACAACAACCTATCGTTGCTTCCCGTTTCGTTTGGTGCTCTGGACAGCCTTGAAACCATCATCTTTTACAAGAACCGCTTCACCACCATTCCTGATGTGGTTTTTAACCTGAATCAACTGGTTGAACTGGATTTTTATTATAACCAAATAGACTCTGTTTCTGAGAAGATAGGAACCCTTACCGGGTTAAAAAGAATATATCTTTCGTTTAACAAGCTGGAATCACTTCCCGGCAGCATGAAAAATCTTAACCGGCTAAAATTTCTTTATATTCATCACAATCAACTAAAAATTTTACCTGAATGGCTAACCACGCTTCCAAACCTCACCATTCTGGATGCCGGATTTAATCAACTTATTGCCATACCTGATCTATCACTTATCACCCCTTTGGAAGAGGTAGATGTTCAGCATAACAACCTGGAAGATATTCCGTGGAAACTCATTTCCAAACCCGGTATTAAGCGGCTCTATTTGCGCGACAACCCCTTTATTGAGGAGGAAGGTAAAGCCGATCTGAAAAAACAAATCAGAAAGAAAGCAACACCGGGAGCTGACATTTATCTTTATTGAAAAAGGGCTTTCACAGAAAAGGTCTGGTTTTACATCAAGTGGTTAGCTGATAATTTGAACAGAGAATCCGGAACGGGAAGTTTTTACCGCGGAGGCTCAGAGGCGAAGAGAGGGGGAGATTTTATAACACAGTTTCGTTGTTCATTAGATTTGTTCATCCTAGTTGTAAACGAGGTCTCCTTTCAGGTTGATGGAAACCTGAAAGGTGGAGCCGTAGTTCTTCACGGTTACAAACCGTGAGATAGATCAGGGTATTTGATATATTATCAGTATAATACATCCTTCGACTCCGCTCAGGATGACATTATGCATGACTTTTCAGGTAGCCACAAGCCACCTTAGCGTCTTGGCGTCTTAGCGGTTAATACTACTCGCAGACTCCATATAATTTTACTTCAAACCTATCTCTTCAAAATTTCTGAGCAGGTATTTTACGGGATACCACGATGCTGCCATGCCTATTAACTGAACCGTTAGAAATACATAAACAAAATCGGCCCACACCATGTTAACGGGATAGGCATTAATGATAAAAGCACCATTGCCGCCACCCAGTTTAACCAAGCCAAACTGCTGCTGTAAAAAGAGGATGACAAACCCTGTAAAAAGTCCCGCGATAGTGCCAATCATGCTAATCATTAACCCTTCGTTGAAAAATATCCGGCTGACCATTTTTTTGTCGGCACCCATACTTTTTAACACGGCAATATCTTTTTTCTTTTCCACTATCAATACCGAAATGGAGCCTGTCATGTTAAAGGAAGCCAGCACAAGAATAAACACCAAAATCAAATAGATGGCCAGTTTTTCCGACTCCATGACTTTGTAAAGGGTAGCATTTTGCTGATTACGATTCTTTACTTCAAAGTCACCTCTCACTATTTTCGTGATGATTTTCTGCACCTTTTTGCCATCTGCTTCGGGTTTCAAATAAACCTCCACCGAGGTAACCTCGTCGCGGTAATCCATCAGCTCGCGGGCAAAACGCAACGGGACAAACACGTATTTGTCATCAATTTCCTGCTGTACTGAAAATATGCCTGCGGGATGAATCACCCTGTTGTTAAACGCGCTTTCCATCGAAAAGGCAGAAGCGTTTCCCCGTTTGGGTACATACACCGAAAGCAGCTGCTTTACATCGCGAAGATTAATACCCAAAAACCAGGCAACACCGGCACCGGGAACCGCAAAATTCCGATTGCCCTGCTGCAATACGAACTGCCCGTCTTCAACCAGCGAATCCAACGCTGTTACGCGGTTGTAGTTAGCCGAAACCCCCTTGATTCTTCCAATAAGTTGTTTATCGTCGTATTTAAGCAGCGCATCCTCTTCCACCACCTCCACCAGCTGGTAAACGCCGGGGATTTTTTGAATCTCATCGGAAGGAAAGTCAGTAAAATGAAATGTTTTTCCCTGTTTTACAGTGATGAGCAAATCGGGGTCAACCGTGCGGTAAAGCGATTTGATAACCCCTTCAAACCCGTTAAATACCGAAAGCACGATGATAAGCGCCGCGGTACCAACCCAAAGGCCGCCCATGGAGATAAAGGAGATAATATTAATAAGGTTATGCGATTTTTTTGAAATCAGGTATCTTTTGGCTATAAAAAGAGAGAATCGCATAAGATTAAGCTAAAACATTCAGTAAGTTCTATTTCCAGGCTTTGGCAATAACTCCCGTTCCCGTTTTATGGGTTGAGCTGACATCCCATGCATTGAGCAGCAAAACAAAGGGCATGGTCAACAGGTAATAAAACGGAAGAATAATAAAAAACAGATAAGAAGCATTAAGCATAACAATGGGGTATTTCATGCTGAGTTTCCAGGCAATTTTTCCGGGGGTTCCATATTGATAGTGCACTTCGGTTTTTGAAAAACCGGCCGATTTCATCTTGTCGGCAATTTCCTGAACACCATACCCGTCGCGGACATGCTCATCGATAAAAGAGTGGTCGCCACCTTCGCCATCGTGGTCATGGTCGTGGTCGTGATGCGAATCGGAGCCTCCCTGATCGGAAGGGGTTGATACCAGCAAAGTTCCTCCCGGTTTCAGTGCTTTGTAGAAATTTTTAAATACCAGTACATCCTCTTCAATATGTTCCATCACATCCACGCTAAGCACCAGGTCGTATTTTTCGGTTTCGTTGAGTTTTGTTAAGTCGCCCAACTCGAAACGGGCATTGTTCAAACCCACCTTATGAAAAAAGTTATTACAATCGTCTACCTGTTCGGGTTTCACGTCCACCCCTTTAATATTCCAGCCGGAGTTACGCGATGCCATATAATAAACATACTGGCCAAAGCCGGAGCCGGCATCCAGGATTTGTTGTTTTCCGGGGTGTGATTTCTCCCACTCTTTAAGGACCTTATGCACGTGCCAGCTTCGGAGAAGCAGCACATCAAGAAGCCTGTAAAACAGTTTTCGCAAAAAGGGGGTTTTGTTAAAAACCACGCCAAGTTTTCTTTTTATAGGGTCGTATTTCATGGATTTATAATGTTATAATTTATTGATTGGTATTTATTTGTGCTTAGTATTTTTTCAATATTTCTATTAAGTTTTCATTTATATAAATAGTTTCTCTTCCCATTTTTACTGATTTTAGTATTCCTATTTCTTCAAGTTTTTTTAAATATCTTGATGCCGCTTTTCTTTCAATATTTAGTTTATTAACAACAAAATCAATTTTAGAATAGGGTTGTTCAAAAAGTAATTCAATTAACTCTTTTCTATAAATTTTTGGCGTTTTATCTTTTGCAATATTTACGGTTTTTTCTAATAATTCTTTGATATTGTTTATTTTGTCAATTGTTTTTAATGCGGTTTCTTCTATTGCTTTCAATATGTACAAAATGTATTCTTCCCACTCGTCCGTATTATTGACTTTATTTAACAATCTGTAATAATCAGATTTGTTTTGATTTATGTATGAACTTAGATATAAAATCGGGATATCGAGAAGGTTGTTTATTATCAAATATAAGATATTTAAAATTCTTCCTGTTCGTCCATTACCATCATAAAACGGGTGAATACTTTCAAATTGATAATGCAAAACAGCAAGATTTATCAATGGATGTAAATCCATTTGATGGATATTGAAATATTCTAAGAAATTGCTTAGTAAATCAAAAATTTCCGACTTTTCTTGAGGTGGTGTATATACAACCTCCCCTGTTCTGTCGTTTTTCAGAACAGTTCCTGCCATACTTCTAATTCCTGCATTATTTTCAACAATTGTTTTTTGAATAGTTTCAATATCTGCTACTTTAAGAAATCCTTGTTTTTGAATTATTTCAAATCCGGTAAATATTGCTTTTCTATAATTAATTACTTCTTTTACCTGAGCAGGTTGTTTTTTTGTTGTTACCAATGCCTTATATAATTCGTCTTGTGTAGTTATAATGTTTTCTATTTCCGAGCTGTCTTTTGCTTCCTGTAAAACAACTGCATTTATTAACATTGCTTGATTAGGTATTGTTTTTGCAATTCCTTTTAGCTCTCCAAGAACATTTGCACTATTTGATAGTTGCCGTAAAATTGAGAGGGTTTCAATTTTTTCTCTTTTTGGCGGTAACTTTTCAAGTTTTTTTATTTGTCCCATTTTATCTCTTATTATTCCCATCTGTCCCAAAAATACAAAAATAAGTTCATATAAGCAAAATATGGGACTTTTTGTCTCGAATTATATTAAACCCAACGGGGTCATATCCGTACTCACTTGCATCAAAAAAAATTATCTCAGATATTTCATTTCTGTACTATTTACTCAATGAAGTTGTTTAAAGTTAACTACGTGGATGATTATGAAATACTTTGTAAATCAGAAAACAAATATCTTTTTAATTAATCCTCTTTAAGAAGTTGATCGATTTTCTCGATATAGTCGAGTGAATCATCCAGATAAAAACGCAATTCGGGAATGGCTCGTACCTGGAAACGAATACGCTTTCCAAGCAGCCCCCGCACTTCGCGTGATGCCTTGTTGAATCCATCCACCAATTGCTCCTTATTTTTAGTAGGAAAGAGGCTGACATATACTTTTGCCAGCGCCAGGTCAGGAGTAACATGAACTTTTGTAATGGTTACCATTACACCGGGGGTAAGGTGAGGTACTTCCAGCTGAAAAATCTCACCAAGATCGCGTTGAATGAGTTTTGATATTCGTTGTTGACGTTTGGTTTCCATGATTTATCCTTTTAATTATTTAAGGCCTCTGTTTTCGAGAAGCGGTTCGACAATAGCATCACGTCCTCTAAAGTTCCGGTAAAGAACGGCAGGATCTTGCGTGCCATCAATTTCCAAAATATTCTTTCTGAACTTTGCCGCCGTTTCCTGATTAAAAATACCGGTTTCTTTAAAATAGGCAAAGGCATCGTTGTCCAATACCGCAGCCCAAAGATAACTATAATAACCGGCATCGTAGCCGCCGGTAATGTGGGTAAAATAGGTGCTTCGGTAACGCGGTTCAATCTGGGAAATAAGCACGATTTTATCCATCGCCTCCTTTTCAAAATCGGTAATACTGCCTTTTAGCGGCTCTTTAATGGTATGATAATCCATATCAAGGTATGAAGCAGCCAGATATTCCACGTTGATAAATCCCTGGTTGAAGAACTTACTGTTATGAATTTTTTCAATCAACTTATCAGGAATAGGTTCGCCGGTGAGATAATTTTTAGCATACATTTTTAACACTTTCGGTTCGGTTGCCCAGTGCTCCATCATCTGGGAAGGAAGCTCTACAAAGTCGGAAGGAATGTGATGGCCGGGATACCTGTTTTTGGCAAAGAGGGCATCCATAGCATGACCCAGCTCGTGAAACAAAGTTTCCACCTCGTCGAAGTTTAAGAGGGCGGGTGTTTTGGCTCCTGGTTTGGTAAAATTATAAACTACCGTTACAATGGGTGAAACATTTTTTCCCCGTGGCGTAACATAATGACTTTGGTACTCTCCTTGCCAGGCACCACCCTGCTTTGATGCCCGTGGATGGAAATCCATAAACAAAACGCCGAGGTGACTACCATCGGCCTCTTTCACCTCGTAAGCCACGGCATCAGGGTGTGGCTTTGGAATATTGTTAACCGGTGAAAAGGTAATGCCGTACAATTTATGATAGACCATAAAAGCGCCGTCTCTTACATTTTCAAGTTTAAAATAGGGGCTCAGTTCCTTCTCATCCAAATCGTATTTCTGCTTTCTTATTTTCTCCGCATAATACCACCAGTCCCAGCTTGCCAGCTTAAGGCTGCCTTTTTCTTTATTCATTATCTGTTGCATTTCGGCAGCTTCGCGTTTAGCAACCGGCAGTGCAGCATCCCAAACCTGGTTAAGCAGCGTGTAAACATTGTTGGCGTTTTTAGCCATACGGTTTTGTAGCCGGTAATCGGCATAAGTATCAAAACCAAAAAGTTTAGCCTTTTGTAAACGCAGGTTAACAATTTTTGCAAGCACCTTTTTGTTATCGTACTTGTTATTGTTATTTCCCCGATTCAGGTAGGCTTTATAAAGCTCTTCGCGAAGCATTCTGTTATCGGCGAATTGCAAAAACGGAATCATGCTGGGTTTTTGGGTGGTAAAAACCCAACTTCCATCAAGACCATTAGCCCTGGCTGTTTCGGCAGCTTCTTCAATAACAGAAGCAGGCAGTCCGGAGAGGTTCTTTTTATTGTCGATAACCAGTTTATAATCGTTGGTTTCCTTGAGAACATTTTGGTCGTATTGAAGGGTGGCCAACGATAATTCTTTGTTAATCTGTTGAAGGGTTTTTTGGTCTTCTTTTGAAAGGTTGGCTCCGTTTCTGACAAAACTCCGGTAGGTTTCTTCCAACAGGTAGGCTTGTTCTTTAGTAAGTGTCAGATTTTCTTTATTCTCGTAAACCTGCTTAATTTTTGCAAACAATTCAGGATTCATACTGATTTTATCGCCATGACCCGATAGCTTTGGTGAAAGTTCGGTAGCTACTTTTTGAAGAGAATCGTTGGTATTAGCCCCCAGCTGACCATAAAAAACAGCTGACACCTTATCGAGTAGTTGTCCTGAATAGGCCAGGGCTGCAATTGTATTTTCAAAGGTTGGTGCTTCAGTATTGTTAATAATGGCATTAATGTTATCGTTTTGCTCCTTCATGGCTTTTTCGAAAGCCGGAACATAATCAGCAGGTTTTATTTTACTGAACGGGGGCACTTGAAAAGGCGTATCCCATTTTTGCAACAAAGGATTTGTCATTTTTTTTGTTTTGTTGTTTACACAATTTAATCCTGAAAACACCACGGCAAGGACTAAAGCAACTACAGTTATCTTTTTCATTACTCTGTTTTAATAAGGTGCAAATATAGTCAATAAAAAAGCCTTTCCGTTTCCGGAAAGGCTTTTTTGAATGTTATATGAAAAAGTGCTTATTGAACAATGAGTTTTTTAACGGCACGTTTTCCATCTTTACTCATGATATTTACAAAGTAGATACCGGTAGTAAGGTTACTTGTACTAATTTGAACCTGACGGCCTGTTTTAAAGTTAGCATTTGTTTTGATGATAACTCTACCGGTGATATCGGTAACATACAGGTCAGCCTGAGCGGTAAATACATCGCCTTTAACACGGATATTAACCAAATCTTGTGCAGGGTTAGGATAGAGAACAACGTTTGCATTGTAAAGCACGTGTTCATCTAAACCATCAACGTAGTAAGGGCCTCCTGCGAGTTCGAGGTCACCTAACACGGTGTTGTCGCTCCAGTTGTTTCCATTACCATACCATGTACTTTGGTAATCGCGACCCATACCATTGTCTGAATCATTGTTAGAAAGACTCCAACCAATGGTTCTGCCTTTACCGGGAGCAAATCCAAACTGAGCCCATCCTAAGCGTAATTCGATGGAGTAACCATCGCTTGTATTTACCCAGGTTGATGTTTCATCAGTTATCGGAACGCCATCTGCTTTAGCCCAAAGGGCGGTATCATTCATAGCATCCATAATTAACTGAGTATCGAAACTTTCAGCGCTATAGGTACCATCCTTACTGTTGTCGCCATCAATATACATTTCAATAGCATCGTTATCCCAAGGGTTGCCCGATCCTTCAACAACAGCATCCACAACGTGAACACCGATATAGAGGTTATTGGCATCCCAAAGGGTTCCCCAGGTAACAGTATTGTTGATAGGGCCATCACCTACTGCAAGAATATCGCTACCATAAGCCAGATTGTATTCTGAAAGATCCCCGTCAATAACAGGAGCTGTTTCAGTATAAGTAGCATCGGCAACGGCATCACCCGAAAGGGCTTCACCAAACGAGAAAGCACCGGTGATACAGTCGAAAGAAATACGGTAACGTCCGGCAGTAGCAGGAACTCTGGGGCCACCTAAGGTAGCAGTACCGGCAGGAAACTCATCGGAGCTCCAGCTAACTGTACTTGAAGCATCTTTGCGGAACATTACATCGTAAGCGTTGTCAAGATCATAAGTTCCAACATAAGTAGTAGTATTATCCAATGCTATCTGGTTACGAAGTTTAACATCGCCAATGGTTTCGTTATAAAGGCTAATGCAACCACAGCTCAATGCTCCGTAGTTTAAATCACCGAAGGAAGAAGTTCCATCTAAATCCTGTATGCCACCGTTCCAAACAAAACGGTAAGCTACGCCTTCGCCATTGTCATCACCAACCATAACGTCAATTCCTGCCTGAGCACCTGTTTCAGGTGTAACGCCCAAAGCAGCATAAGGAATAGCTACTTCAACAGAATACCCGTTATCGGTAACAACAGCGCCACCGGTTACTACAATATCGGAGCCTTGAACAACAGTAATAGTACCATCGCTGGAAACAGTAACATGAACATCGTGAGCATCGTAAGGCCCACCTGATTTGTCACCATCAAAGAAAATATCAACTACATCGCCGGCAGTAACCGTATCATCAGCTACGTCAACGCCCACGTACATGTAATCGCTATTCCAAACAGCGCCAAAATAGGCTTCAATCGGGGTTTCGATAGGAGTACCTTCAGCGGTAGCTGAAACAGACTGTGAAATGCTCCAGTCGGGTTCGTTAAGATTACCATCAGCATCCATGGCAAATACCTGAGGTGCAACAATGGCATTTCCCAAACGCTCGAAATTGAAGTCGTGTGATACGCAATTGTAAATAATATTGTATTTTCCGCCGGGAACATTAAACATGGCAGAGGGATCGTTAACAGCCTGTCCCGAAGGGAAAGTACCACCCCAAACATCGGCAAATGTTGGGTCGGCATTCATACGGAATAATAATTGGGTGCTTGATGTAAAGTTGTAAGTTAACGAGAACTGGCTTGGATACATCGCATCGCGTACCAGGTAAACATCAGTTGGAACACCTGTTCCATCGTCACCCCAGGTATTAAAGTCACCTACCATACCTACTTCACCACAAACATCATTGTTAGCAGTAAACGTATAATCTTTGGTATCGTAATCGAAAGTAACATCGTAAGTACCTGCAACCAAAGGAATGTTAGTGCCGTTGTCTTCACCTACACCTGTTGGCCAGTCACCGGCACCCCAGTTAGTTGTCCAGTCGTTGTTTTCACGGAATTTAACTTCCGAATCGGCAAACCATGAACGGGTAAGTTTCCACAAGTTAGGATTGGTGGCATCACGGTGCATCGGAACGTCACCATTCCAATTGTTAAAGGCACCAATCATACTTATGCTTCCTGATGTGTGAACAAAATTGTATTCACCTGTGGCACAGTTAAAGGTAACAGCATAATCGGTAGTTAAACCTTCGTCATCCAAAGGAACCTGAATGTTAGAGCCATCTTGTGTTCCTGTTCCGGATGGGAATTCATCGCCACCCCAGTTGGTTCCCCAATCGGAGTTAGCGCGGAATTTTAATTCGATAATCCCATTTGAATCGGCATCCATAGCGGCAGTAACAGTAAAAATCACACTCCACTCATCGGGGTCGGTTGTACTGCGCGTCATCCAGTAGTCATCAGCCCAGCCGTTAAATTCTCCGATAAGGCCGATGTTTCCACAGGTAGCCACAAAATTATAGACACCTGTACTACAGTTAAACATTACTTTGTAAGTACCGTAAGGAACAGGGATGTTAGAACCATCCTGAACAGCAGTATCGGTAGGAAATCCGGCACCACCCCAGTTGGTTCCCCAATCGGAATTGGCGCGGAATTTCATTTCAACAATACCATTGGTGTCAGCATCTTCAGCCTCGGTAACTGTGATAAAACCCCACCACATATCCGGATTGGTGGTGTTACGCGTTAAAAACAAATCATCAGCCCAGCCGTTAAATTCACCAATCAGGCTAATGTTACCACAGGTAGTAGTAAAAGTGTAATCGCCTGTTGTACAGTTAAAAGCTACGGCGTAAGAACCGTAAGGAACCTGAATGTTATCTCCACCCTGCACAGCTGTACCTGTTGGAAAATCAAGGCTGCCCCAGTTGGTTGTCCATTCGTGGTTAGCACGAAATTTCATTTCAACAATACCGTTGGTGTCCAAATCGTCAGTTACTCCAACAGTAATGTATCCCGAAAACATATCAGGATTGTTCATGTCGCGGGTCAGCATAACATCGCTGTTCCAACCCGTCATTTCGCCAACAAGGCCAACCTGGCCACATTGACTCATAGCATTGAATGACATAAAAATAGCCATCAATACAGTAAAAAATAATCCTCTCTTCATATTGTAAATTTTTGGTTAATAAATAATGAAATAAATTTTCGCTAAGGTAAGCGTTTTTTACAAAAAAAACCAAACAATCAAACCAGCATTTTATTGATTGCATTAAATAATAATTAAAATACCAAAAAACCTTTATGTAATCGTTTGCAGAGATTGACAATCTGGTTTGTTTAAAATTATTTTAAATAATATAAATTCTGGTTTTATTGAGAAAAAACTAAATGGCGGGTTATAGTAAATATTTGGATTTTAATTTTATACAAAAAAATTACGAAGTATCATTTATTAAAAAAAGATGTTTACTTTTATAGCATAATTATTATTATTGTCTTAATAATTCTTAATTACCTATTTTTGTAATGAAATTCAAATTAACCAAAAAAATAAAATATGTTTTATGATTGCTAATCTGTTAAAATTCAAGTTTGTACAGGTTTTTATTATTGGTTTGTTTGCCATCAGTAGTGTGGCAGCTCAAAACAAAATGATTACCGGAACAGTTACTGACAGCAAAACAGGCGAAACCCTGATTGGTGTTAATGTTACATTCGCAAACGACCCGTCACAAGGTACAATTACCGATATCGACGGGAAATATCAACTTTCGGTTCCGGAAACGGTTACCGCCATCTCCTTTTCCTATGTTGGTTATACCACGCAGGTAATTGATATTACCGCTGACGTTATCAATGTTAAACTGATACCCGGCGAACAGCTAGACGAAGTAGTGGTAGTTGGTTACGGAACCCAGTCGGCCAAAGAGGTTACCAGTGCGGTTACCAGCGTGAAAGCCGATGACTTTAATAAAGGAAACGTTACCGACCCTGTTCAGTTG
>Ga0164318_10001642_pt1 | contig 20114 bp, 34 predicted proteins | sample GuaBasSedimGuay9_FD_113734 | JGI IMG/M metagenome (GOLD analysis project Ga0164318, IMG submission 113734) | Subseafloor sediment microbial communities from Guaymas Basin, Gulf of California, Mexico - Guay9, Core 4571-4, 0-3 cm | ecosystem: Environmental > Aquatic > Marine > Hydrothermal vents... | reverse complement strand
TCTAATAACATTTTTTTATTTCCTGTTTTCCAATGCGGCGCATTCTCTAGAGCAATCATAACATTAGCATGCGCTTTCATACTATCACAATTAGTTTTTTTTATGACATACTCTTTTATTTTTCTCGCATATTCTTTATTGATTAATTTATTGTTAGGATCTATTACATGAATATGATAACCTCTTGATCCTGTGTAATACACTCGATATCTATTTGTGAATTGTTTAATGAATTTAACAACTTTCATCATATTTTCTTTGAATGGAGGCTCATCTATATCAAACACAAATTCATTATATAAAATTTGTCGATTATTGACAAAACCTAGAAACTTCAAACCTTTATCTGATTCCCATAATTTCAGGACGCTATAATGTTTTGTCCATACTGCAACACCATCTTTTTTTTCTGCATACGCAACTTTGAAATCACCATATTTGTTGCAAAGCTGTTGCAAAAAATTTCGTCTTGCTTCGCTATATCTGGGTGTTGTATTCAACACAGATCCACACCTCTTAGACAAAAAATCAGACCAAGAAATAATTTGCTAGTCATCCTTACTGTTTTCGAGAGTGTTGATATTTTTTTATGGTTCGTAGTTTTTTGTTCTTGGTCTGATTTATCCTTAGGATTATGAGAAAAAAAAAAGAGAGGGGAGCGAGCTAAACACCGACCTTTTTGAGAATCTATGAGAGCCCCTCTCTTTTTTCTCTTTGAACGGCATTTGGTGGTACTTTTTTTGGCATAAGATAGAAAAAGAGGGTTCACCGTTCTATGAGTTTGCATAATATCATCTGAGCATAACACACGTGCTCGCTGTTGAAAGATTTTTATTAAAAGGTATTTCACCCTTATTAAAAATTTTCTTTTCTTAGAGAGCTTTATTCTAATTATTTTGACCACACCCTATTTTTTAACAAAAATTGAAATAAAATTTATTCTTCAAGTAAGACTATTTTTACTCTTTTACCTATCCAGTTTTTAGGCAAATAAATATATCCAGCAGTTTTTCTGCTTTTAACTAAATACTCTTTTATTTCTTCGACATTATTTATTTTTATTTCCATGTGATTGTTATATATGTAATTGTTTATAAATATTTGTGTTATGTAGTACTCATATAAACGAAACATTTAAATATAAGTACATACTATATATGTTTAGGTGATACGAAATGAACCAAGAAAAACTAAATAGATAACACAACAACACAAGAACAAATAAAACAAAAGATTATAGGTTAAAAAAATGGATTTTTACATAAAAAAAAGGATAAATGCCATAAAAAAAGCCACTAACGATAAAGAAATAGAAATTATATTAAATCGAATATATGAAGATGGTTTTCAAGATGGTTTAGAAGAATGTTAATTTTTTTCTTTGTTGATTTTTTTTTAAAAAAAAACAAAAAGGAGACGTGAAAAAATGAATTTAAAAACTAAATTAAAGGTATTAAAAGCATTAAACGATATTTTTGTATCACCGGATACAAAATACCAAATATCAGAAGACGAATACAACAAATTAAAAACGGCTTGTGTGATGGATCCGGCGAATGTTTGTCAAATTGAATCAAAATCTAAACTAGGTAAATCGTTATTAAAAGATTTCGTTATGAATGACAACGAGATTAAACCAGTGAAACTAGATTATGAAGCTCAAAAGAACGATTTAGTTTCAAGCAGTACATATTCGCTAGATTATCTTAATAAGATAATTAACATATTTTATCTGTTTAAAGCTGATGTTCCAAGAATAAAAATTTCAGTTAAAAACGATTATCCAATGACTCTAGAGAATGACGATATTAAGATTATATTAGCTCCAAGAGTGGATAATGATTAAACTTTTTTTAATAAGTTTAAAGAAAAGAAGAAAAAAAGATAAAAAGTTTATTTTCCGAATCTGACAAATAAATAACGGATCAATATTCCGATTATGACAGCAGCCACAATGACAGTGACAATCAAGCCGAGCTTTGCAGGAATTTTAGCGACAGCAGAGATCGCATCAGCTGTTGCGTTATATTCTGCTGTATCTGTGGTCATGTCGGTTTTTGTTTCCCCCATGATTTGCAATCCAACAGCAAGACCAATGCCTAAAACAACCAAAGTCATACCTATCGGCAAGAGATCTTGAAGTTCAAACTCAGCCTCAACAATTTTTTGTTCTTCTAATTCTTGTTTCATACTATCACCTTAATTTTTTTTATCTGATTCAAGCAGATTTTTTTCTTAAAAAATCTATGTTCACTAGTATACTTGTTCACATATATAGTTTAGAAAGCCTATTTTGTTAAATATAACCTCTTCCTGAGATAAGTGTATGGCTTATGCTAGCTATATCAGTTTGCAACGTTCACTCGCGATCAAAGAAGCGACAGGTGTCGAAGTTCCTGCTTCTGTTATTCCAGCTGGTGCGTTCAGTCTTTCTTCATTCTCGTTTCGTGATCCTGCAACAAACACTATACGACATTTTTCTCAAGAAGAAATTAATAAGATCAACGAAAAATATCGTGAGATTGAAGCACACACAAAGAAATATAGCGAAGCAAGAAAAGGACAGAACGTGAACAAGGTCATTATTGAACGACCAGAAGGTTCTTATTCTTTATCTTACACAGGATCAAGACAGACTCCAAGATCAACAAAGTTTATGCAATCTCAAGGTGGCGTTCCTCAGCGACAACATGAACAAACTTCACAATCTCGTGCTTCATATTTAGCTGAAAAAAGAAAAACAGCTAAAATAGAACGGTTCAGAATAACCAGACAACAAGCACAACAACACAGAACAACACCAAGAAAACAAGTTCAAGTTTATTACAAATCAAATCAGAAAGAGAGTGATAAGAAAAGGATTTATGAAGAATTTAAAAACTTGAACAGATTACAACAACAAAAAAATATCTCTGCTTCGCTCAAACAAAAATTGCAACAACGATTAGCAATTTTCAAGAAATACTATGCTTCAAGAAAACAACAACCAACAAAGCAACAACAACCTAAAACAAAGAAAACTAAATTTAGCGCAATTTCTCCAATAAAAAATATGAATCCAGATTTCAAACAATCAATAAAGAAATCTGAAATTTCAAAAACTCCTTTGCGAGATTATGCTAAATATCTTCGAGATAAACCATTAAGGAAAGCAGCAATTTGGCTTGATAAGAAAAGTTATCAAGCAAAAGGACTTAGCAAAGGCGCAGTCATGTTTGTTGCTGGTGTTGGAACTTCATTAATAGAGACTGCGCAGTTCGGCATCTCTATTGCAACAGAGCCAAAGAGAACATTCAAGCAATTAAAATCTGCCGTCACTCATCCTATGGAGACAGGATATAAGATTGGAAGAAAAATAAAAACCACACCACCTGCGAAGTTATCAGGAGAGATAGCAGGGGATGTCTTAGTTGGGTATCCTCTTGGTAAAGTAGCGAGCAAAGCAATTAAAACAATAAAATATTCTTCGAGACCACTATCCACAGGCACGATCAAGTATAGCACTCAATTTTTAGAAGGTGATAAAAGTTTAATTTTATCAAAATCAGAATCACAAATTTTATTAAAAAAACATAGATTTTCAAAAGAGAAGGTAGCTTATTCAGTTGAAGCAGAAGAAATTGCAATTTCTGATAAAACAAAAGATGTCACTAAATCATTATCAGAATTTGTGATAAAAAAACCATCAGGAGAAAAAATACAAACAGGAAGAACAGCAACAAAACAAAAAGGTGCTAATATTGCATCTGTAACTAAGTTGAAAGGACAAGAACCTTATTTTTATGGTGGTGTTGAAAAAAAAATAAATAAAAAATCTGTTGCCACATTCACAGCAGAAGTTAAGAACGGAAAATATAAACCTTCTTCAGCTGACATTTCTACATATAATATATTAGTTGAGGAAGGTAATGTAAGAAGAATAAAATCAGTCTCTGCAGGAATTAAAGGTCGAAAAATAGAGAACTTAGGAAAAATTAATTATCAACCAAAAAAATATAATAATAAACAATTTTCAGATGTTAAAACGATAATTTCTTCAAAAGAAAAATTTAGTTCACGTATAAAACAAATGAAAAAAGATATGAAAGAAAGTTCTCTTTTGCAACAAAAATATTTAGAACCTAAACTAATCTCAGATTCTCCAACAATAAAAGCATCAATTAAAGAAATAACTAAGACACGGACAACAACTAAGAATGTTCCTTTTCCTTATATAACACCAAAACAAAGTAAACCTTTCATTTCAACAAAACCTAAACAAAGAACAACAGTTTTTGAAAAACAACGTTTTATAACTAAACCAAAAATAAACCAATCTCCTTTTGAAATTATAAGGATTGCGCATCAACAACGACAAAAACCAAAATCAATATCAAAAATGAAGACTTCTTCGTTTTTACGAGAAAGAAGTATCTCGTCTCTTAATCAAATCAATAATGTTATGTCAAGACAAAGTCAATCACCAAAAATAAAACAAATGACAACACAAAAAATAATTGCACAAACAGCATTAACAACTAAGACAAAACCAATAACACCATCTTTTCCTTCTTCTTTATTTGTTCAATCACCTAGTTTTACACCTAAACCTTTTTTCAAGCCACCAAAAGATAAGTTAAAAGGCTTTTTCAAACAACCTAAAGTAATGAAAACAAAAGTAAAGTCAAAGAAGAAATATACACCCACAGCGTATGCAGCTGGCTTAGGAATTTTTGGCTCAGAATCAATGAAACAAGCGATATCAGGTCTAACATTACGACCTATCAAGATTAAAGTAGGTGGTAGATCATGAGCGAGTTCATTAATTCTCAAGCCACTACACAAAGTAACCAAGGTTATAACTCTGCTCCCGCTCTGCAATTACGATTGGATTGTGATCCTATCAAGAGAAAGTTTGCTGAGTTTCTTTATGGATATACCCCTGATTTTCAAAAAGATGAGGATGGTAATCTTGTGCAGGTGTTCAAGGTTACAGGATTAGCTAAAGCTAATGATGATGGTTGTCGAGCAATTTTATCTCATGTTGAGAGTATTATTAATCCTCAAGTTGTGCAAGGTAACTTTCCGTCTGACGCTCCCGGTACAAGCACGATGTATGATAATTTTGTTAAAGAAGTTAATATAGCTTTTATTGATGATATTATGTTCAATCTCTATAACTGGGACATTGACGAAGGTAATGTCAAGAGCATTGTATCTTATTTCACTAACATTCTCATTCCATTCATGACACGGTTGATAGATAATAAGGAAAGAGAAAGTTATGAGCACACCCTTGTGCACAAGGAAAATACAACCATGCAACAAGAAAAAAAGAGTATGGCATTTTTAGGTTAAAGATAAAATGATAGATATAACACAATTAGATATTGGAAAAACAGTGTATAGCACGATAGATATTGCAGTATATTTTTTTATTATTATTCTTGCGTTAGTTGTCATTGGTGCAGTTATCTTTTTTACAATTCTTATCAAGAAATTCAAGCACAAAGTCATAATTAAAGATATCCACGCAGATACGAAAGTCGTTACAGAGGATAAGGCAAGAGTTATTACCTTGCAAGACGGTGTAACGATCTGGCGTTGTCTCAAGAATAAAAATATAGTGTTTCAAGAGCCGCCTGCTTCTGTTGTTGAGTTTACTTCTAAAGGTAATAAATGCGTAACTGTCTACACTGCTGGTGGAGAAGTCATAGGTTTTGCCAGAGATACAGCTAATGTCAATCCGCCACCAACTGAGTTATATCGTGTTCTTGAAAAAGATATTCCTTTAGAATTAAAGAAGATTGAAGATAAGAAAGAACGTGAACAAAAGATTCAAGACTGGATTCAAGAGGAACGTATGAGACGACGTGATCAATGGATTCAAGAACATAACATTATTGAAGCGGTACAACCGTTCACACCTAACCAACGCATGACGTATATGTCTCTCATGAAAACAGCTTTAGAAAGAAAAAAGAAAGCATTAACAGAATATATCATGCCACTTGCGTATGTTGGTTCTGTCACAATCTTGATCATATCAGGCATGATCTTTTGGGGAGATCTTGCTAAGCCTGCAATCGATGTCAATAATCAGCGTACTACACAATTGCAGATACAGAAAGATACTGTTGAGACGTTGCAAGAAATTAAACAAGATATCCAAGTCATACGCTCAGATATAAATTCAGAAAACAAAAATGCTCAAGAACGAGGTGTACCAAATTGACACTAACAGCGCTTATAGGTATTGGCATTACGTCGTTTCTATTATTATATTTTTCATTCTCTCTTGATAAAAAAGAACATTGGTTGTTACAGTTATTAGTATCATTTTTCGTGTTAGGATTGCTCGTGATAGCTGGCAAGGTTGCTCTCGACGATAAAGATACTTGTGACATTGTCAAGCTTAATCAGACGGTTGTAGATAATACCACCACTTATAATTATGGTGAGTTCTGTGTAGAGAACACACACAATTCTACATTACATTATTATAAGACTATTGTCTGGTTCTTCCGATGTTATGTTGGTTATATCTTGATGTATTTCTTATACAGAGTTTGGATACGAAAAAAGTTGTTAGACATGAAAATGTTTAATCGATGGCGAGGTTCAGGAAAATGAGACCAACACGACATATCAGGGTTTCACCAGAGTTCCATAACAAACTTATGCATATCCATGTTGATCTTGAGAAAGATATTCCTGACATCATGGACGCTTTACAACCTGATCTAGATAAATTGAAAGATAATTTTAAATTAAGAAAAAAAAAGAAGGTATCATTTGATAATGGTTTTTCATTTAAATTTTAGGAAAGGGAACGCAATATTAGATGGTATATTGTTTTTTGTAATTATAACAGTCGTCGCTATCGGTTGGATAATATCAGGTCATATCTATTCTGAGATTAACGATGATATGCAAGCAGACACGACCTTATCACAAGATGCTAAGGATCTTATTAATGAACAGGAAGAAGGGTACGCTTCTTTGTTTGATGGTTTGATTTTGTTCGTGTTTCTTTTGATGTGGATATTTGTCTTAGTTGCAAGTTATCAAGTTGATTCACACCCAGTCTTTTTTATAGTTACGTTGATCTTGTTAGTCTTCATCATTATTGCCTCAGCGTATCTTGGTAATGCTATGGAAGAACTCAGCCAAGATGCTGAGCTTGGTGTAACGTTTGCTCAATATCCAGTTGCAAACTGGATCTTAAACAATCTTGTTCTAGTCTCAATGACAATCTCTTTCTCAATAGTTATAGTGATGTACGCTAAATATAGGGGTGTGTCATAAGATGACAACCTTATCTAAACATCTCTGGTTTGGCGTCTTAGCTTTGTTGATGTTATTTATAACGTTATGTTCTGCATCTGCAACCATTAGAATGGATGATGTTATTGTGGCATACCAAATGGAGAATGACGCAGATTGTTATGATACTTGTACGTATGATGGTACGGTGACAAGCGGAGAATGGGGCGAAGTATCTGATTATACTAACATAGGATTCTTAGGTACAACGAGCAACTATATACAAGTTCCAGACAATGACGATTTATCGTTTACTGATGGTGCAGGTAATGATGAACCTTTTGGTATACGTGCTGTCATTAATTTTTCTTCTTCTGACATTGATTGGATAGTGTCAAAAGGTGGTTGGAACTATGATCCTGAATATTTTTTCAGGGTAGAGACTGATGGTTCAGTCACGTTCCTTGTTCATGACGCAGGAGACAGTTATGAAGGGGTTGGTACGGACGCAGGAGTAATCACTGACGGAGTACCTGCTGAGATTGTTGTCAATTATAGGCCAGAGAATAGTAATCCAGCAACAGAAGTGGATATATGGGTAAATGGAGTGAATAAGACAACCACACCTAAGAATGATCATACTTATACAGGAATGACTAACGGTGATCAACCTTTATCAATTGGTGTGCATGATTACGGAACATTAGATAAGTATGACGGTGATGAGGACGAACTGCTCATAATTAATAGAACCTTCACCGAAGAAGAAATAAGTTTCATGTATAATTCTGGCTCGTTCAGGACATTATCAGAAATTATCAGTAATGGAACAATACCTGACACTCCTTGGAACTTTTCAGTAGGTGCTCGTAATCGTATGGATAATTCCAGTGTTGATAATGCAACGATATATATTGGTTATAACACAACAACAGCCAATGGTTTACGAGATTTAGACGATTGTAATAATGGTCTGGTGAGTTTTTGGGATGGAAGAGATTTCAACGATAGATGCGGAAGAAATAACGGTACACAATACGGAGATACAGTATTAAACAGTAGCGGTTATTTTGGTAACGATTTTGAGTTCGATGGTGATGGGGATTATATAACAGCCAATTATTATTCAGATACTTCCATTAAAAATTATACTATTACTGCATGGATAAATAATAAGGGTGGAATTGCAGCAAGTGATTACGGTGGAATTGTTAGTATAGCACAAATAAGTTTAAATCCGCAAATTGAATTATCAATAAGTAAATCGTATGGAACAGAATATACTTGTATTTCTGATATTGGTTCTTTTTTAAATGCAAAAAGTAATATAAAATTGAATGAATGGTTTTTTTTAGCTTGTGTTTTATCTGTAAATTCCACTCAAACTAGTATTTACAATTATAAAAATGGAGAATTAGTATCATCAGATACAGAATTAACTAATGATTTCTCTTTTTCATCTGATTTGATTAAAATTGGTGTTACAAAACCTTATTTTTCGAGATATTTCAACGGTTCCATCGATGAAATACGCATTTATAATAGATCATTATCACCCAGCGAAATCTCAGAATTATACAGATCTTCAATTCATAAATACTCAGGATCAGTGCCTATCATGACAGACATTAACAACGAATCAACCATTCAAACCTATAACATAACCTTAACTAAAGATAACTATTTCAATCAAACATTCCCCGACTGGAACATCGCCAGCAACATAACAGATGCTAACATGACACAAGCAGAAGTGCAATTCATCGTCACAGAACTTGTAACGAATAATACCTTTTCTGAAGGTAATATCACTATTGCAGGAATAACAAAAGATCTTAATAATATTTGGTACTTGAACGCTAGCAGTTATGTAGTCTTGTTTGAGAACAATACGCATTATGATAAATCTGTACAAAAGACTTTTGTTCCTTATCAGAATAACACAGAATATATTACTGGTGTATATAGTAGTATACTTAACATTTCATCATATTTCGCAGTCAATAATGCGTCTGTATCAGATTTTGAAGTCACTTCGATCAATACAAACTATTCTTGGGAAAACAGGACTAATGCAACAGGAGATTGGGCATTGGTTGAATTAGTCAAAGGTTTGACCTATAATATCACATGGGCAAAAAATAATTATGTGAATGAAACTGTATTACTTGACATCACAGAACCATACCAATGGCACAATTTCTCAGTGTATACGTTCAATTCAGTAGATTTCACGTTCAAGGATGCAACTAATTTGACAACAATAGATTGGCAAACTATTACTTTAGAACTCATTAGTTCTGTATATGCAAATAATTATAGCACGACAAACGGATCAATATATGTGGATTTGTTAAGTCCAACTTCTTATGCTGCACGGTATACAGGTGCTAATTATCATGAACAGTTTTATTATTTTAATTTAGTTAATTTCACTGCAAATTCTATCACGTTATACTTAGATCCGAACAGCACGTATTCAGAAGTTACAGTCACCGTCATTAATGAGATAGGTGATCCTGTTGAGAATGCGTATGTTAAAGTCTTGAAATATGATATCAATAGTAATTCGTATTTACTTCAAGAAATTGTGAAAACGGATTTCGAGGGAAAAAATACTGTACATATTGATCTTAACAACGAATTTTATAAATTCATTGTTGAATATCCTTTAGACACACAAGTTAAAGAGACGTCACCTTCTTATATAACTTCAACCAGTATAACTATTCCTATCACGATTGAGACACCTGTCGCAACATCTTTCTTTTCCATGTATGACATTGAATATTCTTTAGTATATAATAACGATACACAAAATTTCAGGTTTTCGTACACAGACAATAACGCAGTCGTGTCTCAGGCGTGCTTAGACATTGACACGGTCAGCATAACAGGTAACACAGATTATAATAGTAGTTGTATATCTTCTGCAACTGGTACAATCTTGTTGCATGTTGCAGAGGTGAACGGAACAACATACGAAGCAACAGCATACGTCTATATCAATAATAAACAATATGTTTTAGACAAAGCTCAACATACTTTTTATAGTGCGGATATCGCAGGGAAAAGCGGTGCATTGATTGTCGTTATTATGATGATGATGTTTGCATTGATGTTCTATTATTCAAGAGTTCTTGCACTGATCTTGACACCTATTCCTTTAGTATTAGGATCTATCATAAAACTTAATGGCGCTCCATTGATCAAGATAGATTCAGGAATCACTATCTCAATATTATTAATAAGTTTCATTATTGCAATAATAATCAGTAAGAGGTCGAGCTAGAAAATGACAGCAAAAGCAAGCAGTTTCATCATTTCATTGATTTTAGTTAGCACGATCATATTAGTTTTTAGTTTGTTCATATCTAATACTGGTGCATTATATGGTAAGAATTTCGATAACTCTAGCCTTGCTTCACTTGCAGATCTTAACGCCACACAAGATTTAACCCAACAAATCAAGACACAAACAGAGAACATCACAGAAGATAGTAGCGGTTTTGATTTGTTGGGTGCTTGGTTCGGATCAGGTTATAAAGTGTTGAAGATCACTGCTAATAGTTATACGACCTTTGATAATATAAAGAACGAAGCATTAGAACAAACAAACTTAGGCGCAAGCACTGCATATATTAATATGGCCTTAAGTTCAATAGTCATTATATTAATATTCCTAGTGTTCATTGTGGGGGCTCTTATCAATAGAGAAGTGTGATAGAAAAATGACCTATAATATGACATCCATAGAAAACGCAAGAACAATGATAGATTATTTTAGTGGAGTTAATACTATTACTAATGATTGGTTTATGTTTTTAGTTGTCGTTACCTTCTTTATTATAATGGTTGTAGTATATATGAAATATGAAGAAGATATACTTCAAGTTATTGTTGTGAGTAGCACAATTACAACAATAGTCACAGGTATTCTATGGAGTATAGATTTAATTGCAGACAAATTCATCATATATCCTGCAATCATCTTGATGGGATCATTAATTGCGTTCAAACTACGAAATTGAAGGTATAATTCTAAGAATTAGGCCGGCCTAATTGAGAGAAATAGTATGTTCTATTCCTCAACATTTATTCTATACACTCTAATAGGTTGATAAGGCAGACAATATTGGTTACCTTCGTCATACGTACAACCATAACAATATTCAAACTGATGTCCTTCTGGATACTTCGTTATGGGTTTATGAGAAGAAACACCAATAACATGGTTCTTGCAAATGATTTCTAAGGTTGGCTGTGCTTCACGTATCTTGTGCCACTTATTGATATGATACCATTGTCCATCCATGTTTAATCACTCTTTATTTATTGTTTTTGCTTCAAAGTCATTTAATGTTTGATTTTTTTCAATAATATAAGTATGTTGAATTATAGCATTTTCTATTATAGTGTCTAACGTACCATATATTATTTTTTTAACAATATCACAAATATCATCTTGATCTTTCCAACGTATATTCTTTTCTTTTAATCTGTTTCTTAATTCATATTTTGTTATTTCGATAAAACTAGGCATAATTAATCATCTCTTGTTATTTTATTAAATATTATACCAAATTCCTCAATGTTCACAATAAAGTTGTTCAACTTCTTCAGTTTCATATTTTGTCATTTCTCGTTTACGCAAAGAGCATTTCGTTTGTTCAAAAGGTATATCATTAATTTCTTTTTTATTATTCATTAAAATCACCATCAGGTAATTCATCAACGTATTTCGCTTTAGTTCTTCCAATAGCCCCACATTTAGTACAATACACCGTTGAATAAAATGAATAATGTTCTGCATATTTTGGACTTTCAAACGCACTATGATTATGATTTCTATGTATAACTACCCAATTTGATTTATCTTTTGTTTCACATCTACACGAAAAACTAACTGCCATGTTTAATCATCTCTTATTTTATTAAACTTATTTCTAAATTCTTATCATGAGGTAACTTATCTAATGCAAAGTGAAATAAATACATTAACAAACCTAATTGTTCATCTATTGCTAAATTCTCAAAGTTAATTATTAATCGTTTTATAATTTATCTCACCTCTACTCTGTATCCAGACCACTTGTATATTTTATTTAAAAGTTTTTTAAATACAATATACCTATAACTTTCTTCTTCTTCTTCGTCACTATTAGCAATATAATATTCTAAGTAAGAAGTTAAAGAATCAATATCTATCCAGATAATATTATCATCGAAGTCAATAGCAACTCCAGAATAATAACCTTCTTCTAAATCATCTAAAAAGTTATCATGAAGTTCTTGCAAATCTTCATCAGTAAACAGTTCCAACTTATGAATCTCATTTACGATGGTTTCTTTGTTTCCTTTTACTGTTCTGCTCAATTCTTTTCGTAATGTCTGGTTCATTGTTATTCCTCCTTAACTCCATAAAATTGTTGCCAATAATCTCGTCTGAGTTCAACTTCTAATCTTCTAACAGTAACTGGGTGTAATACTAACTCTGCTGCAATCTCTGAACAGTTTAAACCCCAAGATAACTTTTCACTAACTGCATCTTTATTATTCATTTTCTAATCACTACTCACCATCATCAAGATTGTATGCTACCATGAATAGTTCTATAACGAACATAAATATTATAGAATACACAAATACACTAAAGAAAACTCTACTAATATGTGAAATCTTTAAATCGTAATAATTAACAAAGTCGAAATTATTAATAAGTTTGAAACATGTGTCAGACATCTTAAACGTGTTACTATCTGCACCATAATTTTCTAAATTAATTAAATCAGAATCTTGATTATGTTGTATATGTTCCAACTGTTGTACACAGTTATCACGCTTGGCTTCGTTGGTTATAAGAATATTTTTATCCCACAAATCCCACCAAAAGATATTAATCCCAACAGTTAATGCAATTATCATAATTGCAATTATTAATAATACTTTAGTTATGTTAATCATCGTCATCATCCTTTTTTTAATTTATTTATTCGACCTACAATTTGTCTTTTAGATATTCCTGTTATTTGTTTAAAAATATCATAATCAAAGTTAGGCAAATTAATAGTCTGTTCTAATTCTTCTAATGTTGTTCGTTTAAACGAATCTAACCAAGATTTTTTATAATCTTTTTTTAATTCAAAATAAAACCACTGTGGAAATATAATCTTATCATAGTTTTGTTTTGATATAGGTTTATTAAATAAGAATATGCTTTCTGGTCTATCAACATTAAAACTTCCTGTCCATAAATCTCCAGCATTCCAATTTCCAGTGTTATAATCTCCAGTGTTATAATCTCCAGTGTTATAATCTCCAGTATTCTTATTTCCAGTGTTATAATCTCCAGTATTCTTATTTCTAGCATTCCTATTTCCAGCATTCCAATTTCCAGTGTTATAATCTCCAGTGTTATAATCTCCAGTGTTATAATCTCCAGTATTCCTATTTCCAGTGTTATAATCTCCAGTATTCCAATTTCCAGTGTTATAATCTCCAGTATTCCTATTTCCAGTGTTATCTTCTCCAGTATTCCAATTTCCAGTGTTATCTTCTCCAGTATTCCTATTTCCAGTGTTATAATCTCCAGTATTCCAATTTCCAGTGTTATAATCTCCAGTGTTATAATCTCCAGTATTCCTATTTCCAGTGTTAATATTATTATCTAACTTTTTAACACAGTCTAACGTAACTTCTTTAAGAAATCTGAATGATTTACAAACAAATTTATCCACTACACCAACTTCATTATCATTAGATATAATCCCTTTACATTCAACTTCAAAAATTCTATATCCTTTATCATACCACATATTCCAATAAAGAGTAACATGATACCCCGAGTTACATAAAGAAAGATTATTTATTTCAGGTAACCATTTACCTTTGCGTTTTCCTTTAGGAAGATATTCTGTATAATCAAAATCTTCGTTTTTTATTGCAGTATTTTTTCCTGTTATTACTTTATACAATTTCATTCTTAAACACCTGCTAAAATCTCTGATTTATGCCATTCCTCAATTTCAATCTCTCGTTCTGTTTTATGCATTTTTATCATCTCATTTATGATGGTTTCTTTGACATTTTTTATTTCACTTATATTATATTCCTACGAACTCAAGGCTTCTTATAATGAGTATTATCCGAAATCTTTTTGCTTAAGTTCGTGGTTTCTTTTATATATCACCGTCGATAAGTTCGTGGGTGTAGTTCGTGTTCTCAGGTAATGTCTTATTAATACCACGAACTAGTTTCATTTTCTTTGCAGTGTCAAATCCTTTACCTACCTTGAACAATCTAAATAAGTTCTCTGTTGTGCCTGCGTGCTCAACTGTTCCATCTCCTAATTCAAAACGCCAATACGTATATTTCTTGCCGTCTTTTTTGTGAGTTGTGTTTTTCGTTAAGGTTACTTTCATTTTGCATCATCTCCTAGTATGATACTTAATTATCTCATACCAATACATACCATAACTGATAATAAACATCGATGCAAGTATTCCTTCTATAACAAAATATAATTCGTTAATCATTTGTTCCATTCTCCTTTTGACCAGTACTGCGAAAACATGAACGAAATACCGTACATCAACAACAGCATCAAAGAAATAAAAATAATGAAATTTTTGAGTGAGTGAGATAATGAGCTCCAAAGTTTAGGAATAAGCCAAATTGCTAATCCTATCACAACAACACCTAATAATATCAATGTCTTATTCATTGTCTCAACTCCTGATATTTTATTTTTGTTGATTTTGCTATTCTATACAAACTCATAAGATCACTTTTACATCCGATAAAATACAAAAAATAAGTTAGAGTAAACGAAAAATTATTCAAAAAACCAAATACATAAAATAACATTATTGGAATTAAACCCCAAATAATACCAGCACTATATACCCAAGCAAGATCAGAAGCAGATAGGAAAACATAATCTTTCGGCTGACCTATCTTGATACCAAAAGAGCGCCAGTTATTGTAATAAAAATAAAGATTTACTGGATTCTTCAATTCAAAATGAAAATAAAACAAATGGCCTATCTCATGAAAAAATATGCTTAAGAGTAATGCAATTATAATAGTCAATATCATTTTGGTTTCCTCGAATAATCTTTTTGCAGCTTTAGTGTCAATTTCTTTTTACACGCAGGACATAACAATTTAGCGAACTTTTTTGCTGTTTTGTGAGGAAATAATAAATCAACCTTAGATAATTTCTTTGTCTCTCTTAAGATCCTTGCTTGACATTCCAGACATACAACATCTTTATATCGATCTCCTATTGTATAGTTATCTTTTTTTACGCCAGACATATTTCACCTTCCGAGCTTGAAGCTCACCTATCTTCCAGTTATTCTTATCTAATGGTTTGCCGAAGATCATACATTCTATATTCTCCATAGCAAGCTTGACTTGATCCCTATTTTTCCACACACTATATAATGCACCTGCACTCCACCATATGAGCAGACCAATCAATCCCTTCATCTCGAAGATAGCAATTAATAATACTATAATAGCTAGTTTCAACAATATAATTCCCCACTTTTTGACAAATATCATGGTGTTCATACCGTCTCGAAAATTTTTATTTATATAGTTGTGCTTTAATTATTGTGCGTTCTTAACAATCGTTAAGTTTACTTAACAATTGTTAAGCTATACTTTCACCTCGAATTTGTCTAATTCCTGATTCGCTCAAATCAAACATTTTCGCAGCCTCGACATTAGTTAATTTTGGATTCATCTCAAACACTTTCCTTATTGCTTCATCCCTCTGCGCTTTTATTTTTGTGTACTTAGCAACTTTTTCTTTCTTGTTCTCGTCAATTGCCAAAACTCTTTTCTCGTTCCTGATCTTGTAATATTGTTTTTTCTCTTCTTCGTCCCAATCATCAAAAAATATTGTGCAAAGATAATTAGGTAATTTCTCAGGATTTCTGAATCGTCTAAAGAGTTTCATGTTTTCTCTGACGTTCCATGCATCCTTACCAAAAGGATTTAATTCTTGCTCAAACACCCACGCAATACCACGTTTTGCTATAAACACGAAAAATCGTATTCTGCTCCTGAACCCAGCGTCCAATTCCCAGAAGTTAGGAATATTGCCTGCTACAAATAAATGACGGTCTCGACACATATTGAATGTGGCAATAGCGTCTATCTGGTCAGTGTCGTGCCAGTTCCGAGAATAGAACATGAGGAACAACTCATCAGGAAGAATAGCACTGAACTCAGGCATCTGACCTTTCTTTAAGCCGTTCTTACCTCTTTTCGAATCTTTCTCGCCGTCAATCCATGTCAATAGTTCTTTTCTGCTCCACGTCATGTGCGAGAAGTCCCATTTTGTTTTTGATATTCTTTGATATTCTTTTTGTAATTTTGTGGTGAAGGTGCTCTTTCCTTCACCAGTAAAACCGCCAGTTGCAACAACAACATCTCTATCAGATTTCAACAACGAATAAACCATCTCAGCAAACTCTGTCATAGTTTTTTCAGTCATTTTGCATCATCTCCTTTATTTTGTTGAATTCCATATCTACTAACCATCGTCTCCCAACCTTGTGTTTTTTTATAATTAGGGAGTATCATTTTATAATGGTCTAAAAAATACATGATCTTGACTTCTATATACTCTAATTCCTCTTCAATATCAGGCCGTAACAAATCTTGAGCACGTGCTCGTAATTCTTGATTAGATATTTTCAATACTAACTTTTTTTTAACAGAATAAAGCAAATTCATCATGAACTCTTTTTCTTCTTTCTTAAGCTTGAAACTGATCTTTCTATATAATGCAGACAGGCATCTATACCACATCAAGACATCTCCATAGATAGCAGCTTTACTGATCTCTATCAATAATTTGTTCACACCAACATAAAATAACATTCCAAAATTGATACTATATGTATTATCATCATATTTTTTGTCAGGTGTTGGATCAATATTAACCATGATGACACAACCTCGCGAACTCAGTTATATGTATGTAATGATCGTTGATGCTTTGATTTAGTACTATATATTGATCATATAATGAATATTGTTGTATGATCAGCCAACATAATAAGAGACATAACAATAAAATACAAAAAATATAAATATCCTTGATTGATAAGGTCTTTTTCATACTATCATCAACTTTTTTCTTTTTTTTCAAAACAATACAAGACTTTATTTTGCTCAATGATCCGTTTCTTGATCATATTATGTCGTGCTGCACGACGTGCTGAACAGCTCGCAGAGTTAGGACTAATAAATAATAATTGGCTTAACTCATTCACTGAGAACCATTTGTTCGGATATTCTTTCAAAAACTCAACAATCCGATATTGTCCGCCTTGACCTTGACCGAAAGGGTTTTGTAATCTCATCATTCTAGCATCACTTCTTTTTTAGTTTTGATTTCAAAAATGGTTCTAATTTCTGCATCCATTCTCGTGCCTGACGCATGTACGAATTGAACGCATACTCGTTCTGTTGCTTGAATTGTGGATATTTACGCATTCTTTCCAAAACTTTTTGAATTAAAAATTGTGTATCTTCCAATTCAACTATGTATGGCCTGACAATATATTGATCACGCACTGAATAATTATTGATGTTCAGATACACATCCACACTTAACGGTTCGTATTTATCACCATCAACAAAGTTAAGATGTTGTTGTGTTGGCTCTGATTGCGCCTTGTAACTTATCAATTTGAACACCTCAGACATTCTCCGCATTTAACACATACTAAGTTTTCTTCCTTGTTCGGCGTCTGACACACAGGACAAAAAATATACGTCTCCATCATAGTACCCTCTCCTCTTTTGGTTGTTTTTCTTCCTCTTTTTCTTTTGTTTTTTCTGTCACATTTCTATCTAAAACTGGAAAACAGTTGAAAGAAATGTTAGGTATCCATACCAATCTTACTGACAAATATATGTTGCCGTTTTTATCAAAATTCTTCCAAATCGAAACACCATCACCTTTAAAATCTGGTGCTTTTCCTTTCTTTTTTTCTTCCATAATCTATACACCTCATGTATGTATTTTGTACGCTAAAATATTCTATCAAATAAGCCAAATAATAGTCAATAATCTCAGGATATTTTTTCACAAAATGTTCATTTTTTGCAAGAAAATTTAAGTCAAAAATAATTTGTTCCAAATCCTTTTTTTTGTTTTTTTGATTCATTTTTCAGTTTTTGTCACTATAAAGTTTTAAAAAAATTAGGTCTGCATTGGAAACAAACCCCCTCTACCTCCATTTCCGATAGAACTCTTAAAATGTCTTTTTCCTCAAATCCAATTTTAATAATAGAAGCCTTGAACTTATCGAAATCAGCGCCTGAGCCTTTGTCAAATTTACGTATTTCTTGCAAAATCAAATCAAACAAATTTATGTTGGTGTCAAGGGTGTCAAAGGTGTCATGCTTTTTAGATATTGCTAGGGAATTTTTTTTTCTAAGGAAATGTGAAAACCCCTGACTGCCTTGACACCCTTGACACTCAGGTTTTAATTTTATTCCAACCCAACATGTAATTCTTTCACTTTGATTGTTGTTTTCAATGGTCAATCTTCCCTCGGTTACACCGTAGTTTATTTCGAGTGTATTTTTTATGACTTTATCAGTTACTGAAGCAAGCTTATGTGCTCTGCAATAATACGAATAATATTTCCTAAATTCTTCTTTAGAAATTTTGTTATTATAATCTTCTTCGATACAATCTAAACAGAACGCAGAAAGGGAATCACTTTTGCGTAACCACATCTCTTTTATTTCTTCTGTATTCTTACTATTACTGAAATCAGATTGTTCAAGTAATCTGTGCAAACCATCTAAAGCCCAATTAAGCAAACCGCTTAATTCTTCTTTTGTTGTGATTTTTTCTATGATATCTTTGTCTTGAATTTTATAGTTTTGTTTTTCTTTATCATCGAGTAGTTCGTATTTCTCTTTCTTGATGAAGGTATAAGGAAACTCTAGGATAACCCAGCGAGCGAAAAAAGCTTTGCTTAGATCGTATGTTTTAGGGAGATCATTAGCTGAAAAAATTAATTTAGCATAATTAACAAAATTGATGTCTTTGTTAATGAGTTTTCTTGCAGCGCTAATGTAATCTCTTCCGCATAAAGCTTTGAAATTTGTAGTATCAACTAAACTTTTCTTTGGAATTTCTGTTGCAAGATTTGCCAGTTTGTTTTGTAGTAAATGAATTGAAAATCTATCTTGTTCTAATCGTTGTAATGTTATGTTTGTACAATTCTCAGGCCCGAGAAATCTTTTAATTAATTCTAAAGTCTTAGATTTTCCGTTTCTACCAGTTCCTAACATCATAAAAGCTTTTTCGATCTTATAATCTTTCAACAACAAAAATCCAAACAACTCTTGCATTACTGGTAAATCATCTTCATGTTTAAGCACTGTTTTAAGATGTTTAATAATGTTAGGACATTTGGCAGTCTCGTCATAATATACAGGTAATTTCTGGAAATGAATTGTAGATGGATTGTAAGGAAATAATCTTTTTGTTTTAATATCTAATCTTCCATTAAGCAAACAAATTTCCCAGATATTATTATTTTCGAAAAATATTTCAGGTTTAATGTAGGTATCAACTTCAATTTTATTAATAACTAAATTTTCAATTTGCTTGCTATAAGCTTGATCTAAGAATTGTCTCACTACTTCTCCAATAAGTGCCTTGGCGTCAGGCACATAAATACCATTTTCATAAATCCACATCTGCGGATCTTCTGCACTTCTAATAGTATAAATGTAATAATTTGCCTTGATATATTCAACGATAAGTTCAGAGGCATATCCTCTGTCTCTATGTAATGTTGCTAATACTTGGGTTTTTTGCGCTT
>Ga0164318_10001641_pt1 | contig 20119 bp, 28 predicted proteins | sample GuaBasSedimGuay9_FD_113734 | JGI IMG/M metagenome (GOLD analysis project Ga0164318, IMG submission 113734) | Subseafloor sediment microbial communities from Guaymas Basin, Gulf of California, Mexico - Guay9, Core 4571-4, 0-3 cm | ecosystem: Environmental > Aquatic > Marine > Hydrothermal vents... | reverse complement strand
TGTGAAAAAGATGAATATACCTATCGTGGGCATAATCGAGAACATGAGCGGATTTAAATGTCCCTATTGTGGTAAACATATAGATATCTTCAAGACCGGTGGAGGGGAGAAGGCTGCCAGAGACTTTGGAGTACCTTTCCTAGGAAAGGTTCCGATAGACCCTGAGATAGTTGAGGGTGGAGACTCAGGTGTACCGATTTTCCTTAAAAACCCCGAATCAGATTCATCCAAGGCATTTGCAGGGATTGTGGATAATATTGAGAAAAACATCGAGAAAAAGGAGGCATAAAAATGCCAGGTGGAGATGGAACCGGACCTGCAGGAGGAGGTAGAGGCAGAGGAAGAGGGCGAGCAGGAGGCTTTGGATTTGGCCCAGAAGGGGAATGTATCTGTCCAAACTGTGGGCATAGAGAATCACATCAACTTGGTGTACCCTGTTATACTAGAAAATGCCCGAAATGTGGGACACCAATGACAAGGGCATGAAGGTGCTGGATATGAGAATATGTGTAACATCAACAGGCGAGGATCTTAGTGCGGAGGTGGACCCAAGATTTGGTAGATGTAGATATTTTGTGATCATCGATACAGATACGATGAATGTTGAGGCGATATCCAATGATAGTGCGGCAGCTTACGGTGGGGCAGGTGTAAACGCTGCACAAACTCTTGCTAGAGCTGATGTAAAGGTGTTACTTACAGGGAACGTTGGTCCAAACGCTTTTCAAACGTTAAAGGCGGCAGGCATAGAGATCATAACCGGTGTGAGCGGTACTGTAGAGGAGGCTGTTGAGAGGTATAAAAAGGGCGAATTTGATAGAACCGATGCCCCTACAGTTGGCGGCCATTTTGGTAGAAGATGAATCACTATAACCATAAAATAACGTTTTAGGGTTGAATGGGAATATGAAGACCTATCTTGACTGCATACCTTGTTTTCTCACACAATCGCTGGAGGCAGCAAGGATGAGCAGTGATGATGAGGAGACACATAAAGAGGTTTTAAAAAAAGTAATGCACTATCTGCAGACCATATCTTTTGACATTCCTCCACCAGAAACCTCTAGAGAGGTTCATCACATAATAAGGCAGATAACAGATACAGAAGATCCTTATAGGAAAGTTAAAGATCAGGCTAATAGAACAGCAGAGAAACTTTATCCCACTCTCAAAAAAATGGTTATAGATGCAGATGATCCTCTGTTGATGGCTATTAAATTAGCTATTGTTGGGAATGTTATAGATTTTGGTACAACAAATAGATTTAATATCAATGATATGATAAAGATAGCTTTGAAGCATGAACATATATCTAATGAGGCTTATAGAGATTTTGTTGAAACATTAGATAATGCAGAAACAGTTCTATATATTGCTGACAACTGTGGAGAGATATACTTCGATAAACTATTGCTAGAGGAATTATCTGCCAGAAATAAAAAGATAACCTATGTAGTTAGAGCCAATCCTATAATCAATGATGTTACACTAGAGGACGCAAAAACCGCCGGTATAGATGGGATAGCAGAGGTTATAGCTGCTGATGAGGGCAGTGATAAATCTGCACCAGGTATATTATTAAAATATGCATCGCCCGTTTTCCTGGAGAAACTGGATACATGCGATATGGTTATATCAAAGGGTCAGGGCAACTACGAGTCTCTAAGTGATGTTAACCGTAGGATATTTTTCCTTTTGGTGGTTAAATGTCCACTTGTGTCTAGGGATATAAAGGAGGATGTAGGGAAGATGGTTTTGAAGGTGAAGAATTAATGATTATATCTGTTGCTAGCGGTAAGGGTGGAACAGGTAAGACAACGGTTGCGGTTAACCTAGCGCTTAGCATTGATAATGTGCAGTACCTTGACTGTGATGTGGAGGAACCGAATGCAAATATCTTTCTAAAGGCAGAGATAACTGAAAGAGAGGATGTGACGGTTGAGATCCCTGAGATTAACTATGATAGATGTGATTTCTGTGGTAAATGTGCCGATTTCTGTGCATACAATGCTTTGGCTGTTGTTCCATCCAAGGTTCTCGTTTTCCCAGAGCTTTGCCATTCCTGCGGGGGCTGTGAACTGGTTTGCCCAAGAGATGCAATCAAATGGAAAAAGAGACCAATTGGAAAAATCGAGCACGGCTCATCTGGGAGCACCGATTTTTACCAAGGTATTTTGAATGTTGGAGAGGCTACAGCTACACCTTTGATTAAAGCGTTAAAAAGAAGGATGGACAAAGACAGAATAGTTGTTCTAGATGCTCCTCCAGGAACAGCATGCCCTGTTATGGAAACAGTAGAGGGTTCGGATTACTGTATACTGGTGACTGAGCCGACACCCTTTGGTTTACATGACCTTAAACTTGCAGTGGAGGTGATGAAGCATCTCAGCATCCCCTTTGGTGTTGTAATAAATCGTGATGGCATAGGTGACGACAGGGTGGAGCAGTTTTGTAACAGCAATAGGATACCTGTTTTGATGAAGATCCCCCATGATAAAAGGATATCCACACTGTACTCTAGAGGAGTTCCCTTCGTAAAAGAGCTATCGGGTTGGCGTGAGAGATTTAGGAAACTCCTCCTTTCGATTGAGGAGGGAGTTGGAAATGATTTTCGATAGATATAATAAGGTGTTTATTTATGCATCTGGCTGAGGAGGCAGCGTTATGGAAAAAGAGGCAAACGTATTGGTTATAGGGGGAGGGCCTGCAGGGATAATAAGCGCGTTAACGGCTCAGAAGTACTATCCTGATAAAAAGATTTTACTGATGAAGAGTGTGCAGGATAGCGTGGTTCCCTGCGGGATACCGTACATGTTTTTCAGTCTTAGGGATCCAGAGGAGAATAGACTGGGCACTCAGGTATTGGAGAAAAACGGTATCAAGGTTATTGTGGATGAGGCTGTAAAGATAGATCGGGTCAATAAGACGGTTGAGACAAAGAAAGGTGACAAGTATCTATACGAAAAGTTGATACTGGCCACAGGTTCTCGTCCTGTGGTGCCACCAATACCTGGGATCGATAAAAAAGGGATTTATCCAATTTATAAAGATATGAGTTACCTCAAGAGGGTGATATCTGAGATAAAGAAACAGAAGGAGATATTGATAGTTGGTGGAGGTTTTATTGGAGTAGAGTTTGCAGATGAGATTTCGAGTATAGAGGGGTTAAAGGTTCACATTGTAGAGATCCTTCCAAGCCTTCTTGCCAACTCCTTTGATGGAGAGTTCTCGATGTTGGCTGAGGAGAGATTGAGAGAGAAGGGAGTCAACATTCTGACAAATACAAAAGTGACTGAATTTCTTGGAAGTGAAAGGGTGGAGGGTGTTAGATTTGGTGATGGAAGAGAGATGAATGTTGATGCCGTTGTCTTGGGAATAGGAGCAGTTCCGAATACAAAGCTGGCAACAGATGCGGGTTTGGATTTAGGTAAAGGAAAGGGTATATGGGTTGATGAGTACATGCGTACCGTTGATCCAGATATTTTTGCTGTTGGGGATTGTGCTGGAAAGAGAGATTTTTACACTCGAAAGGACGCCCCTGTGTTACTTGCATCGATAGCTACAGCAGAGGCGAGAATAGCAGGTTCAAACCTCTATAAACTAAAGGTGGTTCGAGAGAACAAGGGAACGATCGCCATCTACTCTACCTACATCGATGGTCTGGTTCTTGGCTCTGCAGGTCTTACTGAGAAGAGTGCAAAGAGAGAGGGCTTTGAGATTATAACGGGTGTTTTTGAGGGTTTTGACAAGCATCCTTCAACCTTACCAAATGCGAATAAGATAAAAATAAAGCTGATTTTTTCGAAGCAGTCAGGTATCATCCTCGGTGGGCAGGTTGCTGGAGGGCTGTCCTGTGGGGAGTTGATAAATCTCATAGGTGTGGCAATACAAAAGAGAATGTCCTTTACAGAGCTTGAAACCTTACAGATGGCAACCCATCCATATCTTACAAGTGCCCCCACAACATACCCTGTAGTGAGGGCAGCTCAAGATGCAGCTTATAGAGCTCAGATTATATGAGGGAAATCGTCGTTATAAGTGGTAAAGGCGGAACAGGTAAAACCTCAATTACCGCTGGATTTGCATCACTTGCGAAGGACACAGTATTTGCAGACTGTGATGTGGATGCACCAGATTTACATTTAATTCTCAAACCAAAAATCAAGGAAACCATAGGTTTTCATGGACTCAAGCTGCCGGTTATAGATAGGGCGGTGTGTACCAATTGTAAACGATGCTATGAATCCTGTAAGTTTGATGCAATAGATGAGGATATAAACGTCATCAAGGAAAGATGCGAGGGGTGTGGGGTTTGTACCTATGTTTGTCCTGTGAATGCTATAGATATGGTTGATAGAGACTCTGGTTTTGTTTACATCTCTGAAACAAGGTTTGGACCAATGGTTCACGCTATATTAAACACTGCTGAGGAAACCTCGGGTAAACTTGTGGCGGAGGTTAGAAAAAACGCAAAAAAGTTGGCAGAGCAGGAGAATATGGAAAATATCTTGATTGATGGACCTCCAGGCATAGGATGTCCTGTCACATCATCTATAACAGGCGTTGACCTTGTTTTGATTGTAACAGAACCAACACTCTCCGCTATCCATGATTTGGAGAGGGTGCTTGAGGTTGCAGATCATTTCTCTGTTCCAGCGGTTGTCTGTATAAACAAGTATGATATCAACCGTGAGAACACAGAAAAGATAGAGGTTTATTGTAGGAATAACAATGTTGAGGTGATAGGAAGAATTCCCTACGATACTGAGGTGACTGAGGCGATGGTTGTAGAAAAAACCATTGTAGAGTACAACAGCTCAGGCAGGGTGAGTAAGGTTTTGATGGATATGTGGAGAAAAATCGAAGAAAAATTAAAATCATAGAATAAAGGTTAGGGGTGCCATGAAGGTTAAACATATGCATTACACGGATGTTAAGGCAGAGATACCTGATGAAAAAGGAGCGGAGAATATTAGCATAAGGTGGCTTATCACCAAAAATGATGGTGCACAAAACTTTGCGATGAGACTCTTTGAATTAAAAAAAGGTGGTTGCAGTCCATGGCATCAACATGATTGGGAGCATGAGGTTTTTATTCTTGAGGGTAAAGGCGTACTTGTTACAGAGGAGGGTGAGGAGGAACTTAAACCAGGTGATTTCGTTTTTGTTCCACCAATGGAGTGGCATCAGTTTAAACAGGATGGGGAGGGGCTGCTGAGGTTCCTCTGCCTGATACCCTACAAGAAGAGTAGTTGATGAGATATGGGTTTTAAGATATTTAAAGACAGGAAGCTATCTGAGAAGTCCTTGGAGAAGATAGATTGGCCGGATTATGTGGTGTCTTTGGATAAAAAAAATTTTAACGATTTCATAAACAAATATCCTCTTTCCTTGGTTGACTTCTGGGCGCCATGGTGTGGGCCCTGTAAGGCTATGGCACCACGTATGAGAAGGTTATCAAAGATTTATACAGGAAAGGTGGCTGTTGGGAGGTTAAATACTGAGGACAACAGGGATATTGCAAAAAAATACAAAATCATGGGTATCCCTCATCTCGGTTTTTTTCGTTACGGTAAAAAAATCATGAGTATAACAGGTGCAAGATCTGTTGGTGATATAAAGGACACTATTGACAAGCTTTTAAAGAAATAACCCTTTTCTCCAGTTGATTCTGTGTTGCATTTGAACATTCAAGATTTAAACAAGGAGATAAAGAGTTGTACAAGGTGTAGGTTATCTGAGACAAGGAAGCAGTCGCTTGTTGGTGAGGGAAATCTCCATGCTAGAATTATGATTATAGCTCAGGCGCCTGGTGAAAAAGAGGATGAGACCGGGAGAATGTTTGTGGGCCCTTCAGGGAAGGTGTTAGATAAACTGTTAACATCAGCAAATGTTAAAAGAGAAGAGGTTTACATGACCAATCTAGTCAAATGTATGCTTCCAAGGTACAGAAGACCAAAGCAGGATGAAATCGAGAAATGCAGTTCCTATCTTGACAGGGAGATTGAACTGATAAATCCAAGAGCGCTGGTTCCACTTGGGCGTTATGCGACCACCTATGTTTTCAAAAAGTATGGGATTAAGTTATCAACATCGGAGGAGTTTTATAAGGTATATGGAAAACTCTTTTTTTCAGGAGATAAAAAGATATTGCCACTGCAACATCCTGCAGCATTGATTTATAACCCAGAACTTGAGGAGGTTATGCTTAGAAACTACCATAAACTAAGCGTGCTTTCTACCGAATGTAAATGGTACGAGGTATGTCCGATGAAAAGGTTTTATGATGCAGGAAGGTTAAATAAAAAATGGGTTGAGCTTTACTGTAGAGGGGACTGGGAGAGTTGTAGGAGATACCAGCTTGAAGAGAGAGGAATCCCACATCCAGATAACATGCTTCCTGATGGCAGTATAGATGAGTTGCTGTAAGAAGATTTATGAGGAGTTAGGGCGACTGTACGTTAAACTTATTTATCTTGAAAACCTTTTAAAAATATGACTTATTTAAGTTTTAGAGGAGGCAGAGTTGTATTGTTTTACCTCACTATTATTTTATTCACACTGCCGCTACCTCCACTGTTTGCAGAATCAGCAGAGATGATGGAGAGAGGCACCAGTATAGTTTATGTTGACTGCAGTAACACTCAAGGTCCATGGGATGGAACAATAGAGCATCCCTATCAACATATTCAGGATGGCGTAGACAATGCGGGTTACGGTGGCATGGTTTATGTTTTCAAAGGCATATACTATGAACACGTTTTTGTAGACAAGTCGGTAAGGTTATTTGGTGAGGATAAAGAGAAAACCATTGTGGATGGGATGAACTCAGACTCAGTCTTTTGTGTTGCAGGGAAAGGCGTTAATATAGAAAACTTCACCATTAGAAACTCTGGCGGTTTTAAGGGCGACTCAGCAATCAAGATAAATACACGTTCCGTTACCATAGCAAACTGTATTGTTTACAGGTCGAGAACAGGTGTTTACATAAACGACACAGATTACAATCATATCAGGGGTTGTATCTTTTACACCAATGGCGAGGGTGTTTTTATAGATTCATCATCTTATGATAAGGTTGATGACTGTATTTTCTCACATAATGCACTGGGTTTAAACATTAAGGAAGCCAGAAACATCTCTGTATTCAAAAGCTTTGCAAACAATAATGGTGTGGGGATTTACATTGAAGATTCATCAAACGTGAATCTTACTCATAGTGCTTTTTATGACAACAACGACAACCAGGGAGGGGTATGCATTTTCGACTCTAATCATGTTTTCATGGAGGATTGTAACATTTATCACAATGGTTTTGGAGTAAAACTTCTGCATTCCTCCTCGGTATGGATCGATAGGTGTAACCTCACATGGAACACCCATTTTGCTGTGATTGTTGATGGAAGCTCAACCGATATCACTCTCTTTAAATGTAACATTTCAAGTAACTTCCGCTATGGTGTTTATGTGAGAGACGGCGGCCATATGATTATTCACTACAGCAACATCTGTTTGAACTCTCTCTACGGTGTTTTTTATGAAAACTGTTCTCTGGATGCACAGAGAAACTGGTGGGGTTCTTTTTTTGGTCCCTCAGCCACTGAGATGGGTTTTGGGGATAGAGTCACACAGAGGAATAGGTTCATCCAGTATTTTCCTTGGGAAACAAAACCTGTTGAGGCCGTTGGCTCAGGATGGAGGTTGAACCCAGAGTATGGTGTATATCATGCGATGAATAAACCTTTGTTGTTGGAGGGAAAAGATTCAGATGGCGATATGGTCCCAGATTGGTGGGAGATGGAGTATGGCTATGATCCATTTATCTGGGACGACCATGTGCATCTTGACCCAGACAACGATGGTTTAAACAACATAGAGGAGTGTTACACCCATGAATACAACTCGAACCCTTTTCATAAAGACTTATTTTTGGAGTTTGACTGGATGGGTCGTTTTCCTGGAGACACAGAGAATAAACCCGCCTCTAGGTATCTTGATGAGATGAAGATGGTTTTTGAGCAGCACAACATCACTCTGCATGTTGACGACAGCTCTCTTGGTGGGGGAGAGGAGATACCATATGTATCCAATTTCTCTTATGCAGATTTGAGGGATTTATACTGGGATTATTTTTTGCATAATGATTTAGACAACCCGAGGAAGGGCATATTTCATTATTGTATTGTGTGCTTTTATGGACCTGGCCCTGGTTTTGCTTTTGTTGGATGGGATCATCTGGATAGTTTTGACATCTCAGCTCAGATGCTGCAGAACAAGTATGGTTTTCTTGACAGGCAGAGGTTGATTGTTGGTGGATCCATACATGAGCTCGGTCACACCCTTGGTTTGTTTGTTGATGACCATGATGGTATAGACAACATGGGTGACACCAAGATTTTGTCATTGGAGTGGTGGAGGTATAGAAACTATAGGAGTTGCATGAATTATCTTTATACATATAGGGTGATTGATTATTCTGATGGCTCGCATGGCAGAGGGGATTTTGATGATTGGGGTAACCTAGATTTTTATTTCTTTAAAAACTCACATTTTGAGTGGCCAAAAAGATTGTATTGAGTGTTCAAGTATGGCGAGGGAGGTTTAATGGTGAAATTTAAATCCTTGGTGAATTTTGTTAGGTTGTGGTTTAGATGAGGTTAACTGTGGTTTATGATAATGAGGTTTATAGGAGAGACGCTGGTTTAAAATCTGACTGGGGTTTTTCCTGTCTAATAGAGAAGGATGATGAAGTCATCTTGTTTGATACTGGAGCGAAGGGTGAGATTCTATTGAGCAACATGAGGAACTTGGGCATTGACCCAAGTAGAATTATCAAGGTTGTGTTGTCTCATGAGCATTGGGATCACACCGGCGGATTAAAAGCGCTTGAATCGTTTCTTGGTGAGGTGGAGCTTTATAGGCTGGGTGGAGAGGCACCCAGTGAAAACATGCATCTTGTATTGGTAGAAGATGCTCAGGTTATTGTTGACGGTGTATACACCACGGGTAGGTTAGAGGGTTTTGTGGATGAGCAGGCTCTGGTTCTCAGGGGTAGGAAAGGTTTGTATGTTCTGGTTGGTTGTTCTCATCCTGGCGTTGAGAGGATACTTGATGCTGCTAAACGGTATGGTGAAGTTGTGGGTTTAATGGGTGGTTTTCATGATTTCAGTAATCTTTCTATATTGAGAGGTTTAGATTTTATCTCTCCTTGCCACTGTACTAGGTATAAACGTAGGATTATGGATTTGTATCCTGATACCTGTGGCAAGTGTGGTGTTGGTATGGTTGTTGAGATTTAGGTCGATAAGTTGGGTTGAGGCAGGGGCAGTTTTGTTAGCCTAAACCGATTGTGTATATTTTATGCACAAACGTTATATACGGTGTTCTGTATTACCAGAATCCTATGCCTCTATTCAACCTCTACAAGGAAGAGATCCAGCAGGTTAGAAAACCAACCAATCTCTGGTTCAAGGAAGCCAGCAGCATAAACCATTCTGTGAGTACAATCTTTGGTCCACACGGTATGCACAAGTTTACAGCAGATGGTGAGATCTTAAGCACTGGGAAGGATGTTCTAGACAACATAGAACTTGGCCCACTTGCTGAACCTATACTGAAGAGCATCAACGCCCAGTATAAAGAGTTTCAAGATGGAACAACCTCATTAGCTCTTCTGTTATCTAGGATGATGATACAGGCTCATAACCTCTCAACAGATGGTGTGGAGATGCAGACGATCATCTCCGGTTACGAGAAGGCGATTGATTTAGCCATTGAGGTCACGAAAAAGAAAATAAAAAGGATAAAGACGGATGATGTCGACATTCTGCAGGAGGTTATACACCATTCGTTGGCGGGAACCATTGCCGATAAAGAAGCGATTATCTCCTCCATAAGAGATGCAATACTCTTCCTAAAAGAGCCGAAAGAAGAGGATATCTCCGTTCTGGCAGAGGAGGATGGAGAGGGTAACGAGGTAATTCTAGGGGTTAAACTGGACTACAACAGAATTAGAGAGGACATGCCTGATAAACTAAACGATGTCACTGTGGCGTTGATAGATAAACTAACTCCAAGAAAAACAAACATCGACATCAAAATAGGCATTTCTCTTGCAAACAGATACAGTAATATTGCAAAAATGGAGGATAAACAGCTAAGAGAGGCTGTTGACAAACTTATACAACTTGGAGTGAAAGCGGTTTTTGCCAAAGGCGAGATAGACCCAAGAGCTGCAGATATGATGGCAAGAGAGGGGATAATTGCTTTTCAAAAGTTGAAGGATGATGATATGAAGACACTGGCTAAAACAACTGGTGCAAGAGTTGCAAACATTTCTCTTCTATCAAAAGACGACCTCGGTTACGTTGGTACATTGGACGACAGCAAGGAGGAGGGATGTGTTGGCGGAGTATGCAGGACGTGAGGTGGTAAAGGATGGTGTTGCTCAACAACGTTAAAAACACAAACAAAACAACGGTAATACTCTATGGTGTATCCAGTAAACATCAAGCGAGAATGGAGAGGCTGGTGAGAAAGGGTATCAAAAACGGGTTAAATGCTCTTGAAACAGGTGTTCTCCCAGGTGATGGCCTCATATACCTGTTGATTGCTAGGAGAGTAAGAGAGGAAGCACTCTCTGAGGGCAAAAAACAGTCACTTGCTATGGAGAAGACGGCCGATATAATGGAGAGTCTGTATGTGACTCTCTCTGAAAATGCAGGAATGGACCCCATTGATGCATTGACTTCAGCAAAGAAGGCAACATTAGATAAACCAGGTGGGTTGAGGTATGCTCTGCCGGCAGGTGTTTTTCTCTCTGAATTAAGGAGGGCTAAGGAGACTGTTACAAACATATTAAGAACCGATGAGGTTTTGAGTGCTAAACCGTTGTTCAAAACGGAGAGTTTCGGCGGCAGCTCTGGGGTTGTTATTTATACCTCTGAGGGTTGTCCCTGGTGCGCGAGAACCAAGGAATATCTTAGATCAAAAGGTATCTCATTCAAAGAGATAAACGTGTCAAGAAACCCAGCGGCTATACAAGACATGGTGAGGGTATCTGGGCAGACTGGAACACCCGTGACCGTGGTAAAGGGACAGGCGGTTGTTGGGTTTGATGTTGAAAGACTAAATGCACTCCTGTGAGGTCAGGAAAGGACTATTTTGAAGCAAAAATTTACAAAATGGTAACGCATGACGCTAAGGTGATTTACATCCTAAATTTTTAGGAGAAAGTAAGATAGCCATGCCAAGAATAGAGCCCTTTGAAAGGTATAGTAGGGAATATGACGAGTGGTTTGTGAGAAACCGAGAGGTTTATCAGGCAGAGGTTAACGTTATAAAACCCCTGATTTTGCCTAAAGAATTTGGTTTAGAGGTAGGTGTTGGGACCGGCAGATTTGCTGTTCCTTTAAACGTAAATATAGGTGTTGATCCCTCTAAGAAAATGGTGGATGTGGCGAAAGAGAGGGGTTTAGAGGTTTTACTTGCAGTAGCTGAAAAACTGCCTTTTAAAAACAACGTTTTCGACTTTGTTTTGATGGTTACAACCATCTGTTTTGTTGACGACTTGTTTGAATCCCTCAGAGAAGCGTACAGGGTTTTGAAGACAAAAGGTTTTATCGTCGTTGGCTTTGTTGACCGTGAGAGCAGATTAGGGAAACAGTATATGTCAAAAAAAGAGAAAAGCAGGTTTTACAGCAGCGCTATCTTCTACTCTACCGATGACGTTATCGTTTTCCTAAAAAAATCGGGTTTCAAGGTTGATGTGATAAAACAAACCGTATTTTTCAGTGAGGAGAAGATGGTGGGAAACGTTAAGGACGGTTATGGCGAGGGTAGTTTTGTTGTGATAAAAGCATCAAAAGATAATGTTGAGGAGGGAGAATAATTTGATTGCTTTTGGTCCAGTTCCATCGAGGAGGCTTGGTAGGAGTGTCGGTATAAACAATATCCCGCCAAAGATATGCAGCTACTCCTGTGTCTATTGTCAACTTGGTCGGACAATAAAGATGGGGGTTAAAAGGGAAGAATTTTACGAGCCAGATGCTTTGTTTAAAGAGGTTAAAAACAAGTTGAAAGAGGCTGAGGAGAAGGATGAACGGATAGATTATCTAACCTTTGTCCCCGATGGTGAACCAACCCTTGATATAAACCTTGGTGAGGAGATAAGAAAACTCAAAGAGTTTGGTATAGAGGTAGCTGTTATCACCAACGCCTCTCTTATTTGGAGGGATGATGTGATGGATGATTTGAGGGATGCTGACTGGGTTTCCGTTAAAATTGATGCATTAGATGAGGAGGTTTGGAGAATGATAAACAGGCCGCACCCTTCATTGGATATCGGGGAGATAAAAAGAGGGATTGTTAAATTCAGGGAAACATTTCATGGTATTTTTTGTACTGAGACTATGCTGGTAAAGGGTTTAAATGATGATGAAAAAAACCTGAAAACAATTGCAGGTTTTATCTCAAAATTATCCCCAGACAAAGGCTATATTTCAATACCGATAAGACCTCCTGCTGAGAAGTGGGTTAGGGCACCTGATGAGAAAAACCTAAACAAGGCGTATCAACTCTTCAGGGAGAAAAACATAGATGTTGAGCTTCTAATCGGTTATGAGGGTAACGCGTTTGCATCCACAGGGGATGTAAAAGATGATATATTGAGTATCGCATCTGTTCATCCGATAAGAGAAGATGGTATGAGGGAGCTGCTGGAGAAGGCAAACACTGGTTGGGATGTGGTTGAAACCCTTAAAAATGAGAAGAGGATTGTGGAGGTAAAATATAGAGGTAAAAGATTCTACATAAGGAATCTCTTAGGGAGAGAGCGATAGAGGGTGATGTTGTGGAAGCAATAATAAAGCAGGTTGAAGGTTTAACGTTTGTTGCAAAGGCTGATAGCAACCACTGGATAGCAATAGATGGACCAAGGCAGTTTTTTGGTTCAGAGGCGGCACCAAGACCTATGGAGTTATTACTCATTGCACTGGGAAGTTGTACAGCAAGTGATGTTGCAGCTATACTCCAGAAAAAACGTGTGGATCTTAGGGAGTTTCATGTGAAGCTAAGAGCTGAAAGGGCAGAGGAACATCCAAAGGTTTTCACGAAAATCCATATAGAATACGTCTTTGGGGGTAGGGGAATACAGAATAAGGATGTTGAGAGGGCTATAGAGCTTTCCCAAGGGAAGTACTGTCCGATTTCTGCGATGCTGAGAAAAACCGTGGAGATAACTCATTCCTATAGAGTCTTGGAAGAGGAATAGGCATAGATGAATAAAGAAGAAGTTGACGGCAGAGCGAAACGTTTTGCAAACGCTTTTTACAGAGCATTTAAAAGTTTCTTATCAGCACTTCCGGTAATAACTGGAGTGGTTTTACTCCTTGGTTTGTTTAAAACCTTTGTTACACCAGGGATGATAACCTCTATCTTCACAGGGGAACCCTTCAGAGATACGTTAGTCGGCTCAATGCTTGGTAGCATTCTTACAGGAAACCCGATTACAAGCTATATAATAGGTGGAGAACTGCTGGACGATGGTGTAAGTTTGTTTGCGGTTACCGCATTCATAATGTCCTGGGTTACTGTTGGAATAACTCAACTCCCAGCTGAGGCGTTGTTTCTTGGGAAAAGGTTTGCATTTGCAAGAAATGCGTTAAGCTTTGTTTTGGCGATAGTGGTTGCGGTTGCAACTGTTTTAACACTGGGGGCGATAACCTGAAGAAGGAAACAAAGAAAGGTAACAAGACATTGCTGTATGGTTTTTGTTTCTTATGTTTTGTAATAATGTTTTATGTTATCCTGTTTTTGTTAAACCCGGGGAAGATTTATTTCTCTTTACAGATAGCATTGCATATATTTATCCAGATTACACCTGTAATTATATCTGTTATTATCCTTATGGGTATCCTAAACTACATACTGAAACCAAAAACCGTGATAAAACACCTTGGAGAGGAATCTGGGGTTAAAGGATGGCTTTTAGCAATCTCCTTCGGCATACTGAGCCATGGCTCCATTTACGTTTGGTATCCTCTGTTGAAGGAATTGCATGAGCATGGGATGAGAACCGGTTTACTCGCAGCGTTTCTGTACAACAGAGCCGTGAAGATACCTCTACTGCCTTTGATGATATTCTACTTCGGCATACCATTCGTTGCCTTGTTGACCTTCTACACTACTGTCGCATCGGTTGTTGAGGGAAAGATTTTAGAATTAATTGAACATATGTTTGTTGGGCGGGAGGAAGAAAAAGTTGTCTGAGGCAATGGAGATATTCAACCAGTCCATTACAATCTCTATATTGGTTTTCGTCATGATGCTCCTAGTGGATTACTTTGATGTTTTAACAAAGGGGAGAATGGAGAAGGCTATAAAAGGAGGTAAACTCAGGCAGTACACTGTAACCTCTTTCCTAGGTGCTACACCAGGTTGTTTAGGTGCCTTCATGAACGTATCCTTCTATGTTCATGGTCTCGTAACCTTTGGTGCAATAGTTGGTGGCATGATTGCAACATCGGGTGATGAGTCCTTCGTTATGTTGGCGATGTTCCCAAGGGAAGCTTTAATCTTGTTTACAATACTGTTTATCCTTGGAGTTGCTGGAGCTTGGTTTGCAGATAGAATAGCTAAATTTTTCAATATGGTTCCATGTGAGGAGTGCAGACTGCAAAAAATCCATGAGGTGAAGGGCAAGAACCCTTTTCAACCCTCTGTTTTAAGGGAGTTCCCAAGGCTTTTGCCGGCGAGATACATAATAGTTTCAGCATTTGTAGTGGCAATGACACTCAATCTTATGGGTCTTTGGGGGCCACAGGTTTGGAGTTTTGAAAAACCTGATAGATATATACTGTTTTCTCTATCAGCTGTTGCAATCTTCATAGTATTAACATCATCAAAACATTATCTAAAGGAACACATAGTTAATCATATTATTAAAAAACATATCTGGAAGGTCTTTCTGTGGACATTCTTTGCACTTCTGTTTGTAGGGATTGGCCTTCATTATTGGAATCTCGAACAGTTTGTCACAGCCAACCTTGGGCTTGTACTCATAATAAGCGCTGTAGTTGGTTTAATCCCAGAATCAGGACCGCATATGGTGTTTGTGACCTTGTTTGCCAGCGGTTTGATACCCTTCTCCGTGCTTCTAACCAGTTCTATAGTCCAGGATGGACATGGTATGCTCCCTCTCTTCTCATATAGTGTAAAGGATTCTGTTCTGATAAAACTCTTTAACCTAATATTTGGATTAGGAATCGGCGCCATCTTTTTCATACTGGGCTTTTAACTGTGCAAAATAGTATGTATTGGAGGATGGGGGTTTATGAACCTTGAGATATGGAAGCAATTGGAGGATGCAGTGGCAAACTGCAGGAAATGCAGCCTGTGGAAAACAAGGAGCAACCCTGTTGTTGGAGGCGGTTCAAAGGATGCAAAAGTAATGTTTATAGGTGAGGCGCCAGGTTACTGGGAGGATGTTAAGGGCAGACCATTTGTCGGCAGAGCAGGTAGAGTTCTTGATGAGCTGCTGGAGTCAATAAATCTAAGTAGAGAAGAGGTTTACATAACCAACATACTTAAATGCAGACCACCAAACAATAGAAACCCTTTGCAGAGCGAGATAGAGGCATGCACACCCTATTTAGATAGGCAGATAGAGCTGATGAATCCGGAGATTATAGCAACACTGGGAAACTTTGCTTTATCGTATATCTCTGAAAAATTTGGTTTAGATTTAGAAAACGTTGGAGGGGTTCATGGAAAGGTGTTTAAAATAAAAACACTGTTTGGAGACATAACAATTATACCGTTGTATCATCCTGCTGCAGCTGTCTACAACCCTGCTTTGAAAGAGGTTCTGCTGAGAGACATCAGAGCCATAAGAGCAGCATCTGATGGGAATGGCGCTGTCAAAGTTTAAACACCTTTGCTCCATCAACTATTGATTCAACCAAGGCATTTACTTGTAATTTTTTTTCTTCAAAAAGAACTCTCTTCAAATCGGCCCTTGTCGATGGATGCTTTGGTACAGCACTGCATGGTACACTCCGTTTGATGGATAAATCGTATGTACCTATCTCCTTGGCTAAACCAACGATCTCCTCCTTGTCAAAACCTATCAGTGGTCTAAGAACCGGTGTTTTGATTCCATGCTGTTCAACCATCATGTTTCTGAGAGTCTGAGAAGCAACCTGACCCAGGGAGTCTCCTGTCACGATTGCATCCGCCTTTTCTTTTTCTGCTAGGAGTGAGGCATATTTAAGCAGCAATCTTTTACACAAAATACAGGTGTAAACACTTCTACACTCCTTTTTTATTGCCGACAAACCCTTTCCATGGTCTAGGACATAGATCTTGCTCTCTCTGTTGATTTTTTTTGTAAGATGAGACACCAATGCCTTGAACCTTTCAATCTCCTTTTCATCTATAAAAGGTCTGTTGTCAGCGTGAACCATGACAACCTCGCCATACCTTGCCATCATATATGTGGCGACAGGTGAATCTATACCGGTTGAAGTCAGGCAGACAAACCTCATGTAACCTCATTGTGTACATAGGTGATGAATTCTTCTAACCCACCAATTACAGGGACGACAAGGATAGCAGGCATCTCATAGTTGTGCAGATTTTTTATCTCAGCAACGGCATCGGTTGCTTTGTCCTTAGTAGTTTTTGCTATTAAAACCGCCTCCTTTGCCTCTTCTATTCTATCTTTCCATCTGTATATAGAATGAATCCTTGGAATGATGTTGATGCAGGCAGCCAGTTTTTTCTCAATAAGTGTTTTACCTGCACGTTTTGCCTCATCTTCGTTTTCAAAGGTGCTGTAAATTAAACACATTTTTGTTTCCATGATTTTTACCTAAATCACTCATCAACCATATAATGTTTCATGCCGATGTTTCTGCACACCTCAGCAAGTTTTTCCTTGAATTCTGAGAAGAAAAGATGGCTACGACATTTACAGTCGGATGAACCAAACCCTTCGATGAAGATGAAACCATTGAATGCACCTGCTATGGTGCATTCCTCCTTTTTTTCACTCTCCTTGTAAAATACCTCTTCAACGTTGGAACATTTCAAGAGATAATCGATATGCCAGTGGAAACGTTTGTTACTGGATAGATGCCTTGACACACGCCGTTCTAAACCATTCATTGCTGAGCCAACATATGCGTAGAACCCTTTTTTAAACAGTGTTTTGCCAAGCCGACCGATGTTACAGTTCACGTCCTTTTTAACCTTTAAAATTAGAACATAACTTCCTTTCATCTGTCTTTGACGACCTCGTTTAAATCTTTGATGAGTTTTTTGATATCTGTGCCGTGAACACGGGCGATGTCCTCTAAGGTTTCATAGGACGCCGCGAAACAACCTATGCAGCCAACATCGTACTTGGAAAAAATAAGCGCAGTTTCCGGGTATCTGTCAATAACTTCTCGTATGGTCATATCTTTTGTTATCTTCTGTATGTTCTCCATGGTTTCACCTATCCTCTCCATATTAAATAGGTTAGATTTAACCTTTTTCTTCAGATATCAAACAAAACCTGCACTTCATAGGGTGGTTCCCTTTTCACCTTAAGCATATGGTATGTCACGGCTTTAATCTCAACACCGTAACGGTGTTTTCTACGGTTGTACTCCTCACCAAAAACCTTTGCTGAAAGTGCTGCAGATTTTTCATCAAGTTCAACCTCAAACCTCCCAAATACAAGGTTGTGTGCGCTCTGTAAAAAAAGCAATTCAGACAGCCAATCAACCAATAACTGCTCCAGGTCCTCTGCCTTGAGTTTTATGTTATACTGCCCAATGGATGATATCTCTGAGCCATCGGTGATAAGATGAAACATGCCTTTTGCCGCGTTTTCAAAACACTCTGCAAGGTTTCTTCCAAAGGCTCTTATCCCGACATCAGCCGTGTGCTCTATTATCTCAAAATCCTTCATAGTCTCGCCTTCTCAAGAGAATTTCTGCAGGTACATGAGCGGCCTTCAACGATACCCTCAATAATGTTGTTCAAGAGGTCTGTAAGCAACGGTTTCTTTTTTGTCACAACCTTAACTATCTCATCGGCAGATAAACTACTTTGCAGCCCTGCTGCCATGTTACATACTAGGCATAGGGATGCATAACATATCTCTTTTTCTCTAGCTAGAATAACCTCAGGTACAACGGTCATACCTACAACATCAGCGAACTTGGAAAACATCATTATCTCAGCTGGTGTCTCCAGTCTTGGTCCTTCTGTGGCAAGGTAAGTTCCTTTTGCATGGCATCTCTGTTTCATCCTTCCGCAGACCTCATTTATTTTGTCACGTAATGAGGGGCAAAAAGGTTCTGATAGATCAACGTGTATCCGCTGATCATCGTAGAACGTGTAGCATCTATTCTTTGTAAAATCTATGAAATCGTTTGGTATCACAATATCCCCAGGTTCTATCGATGGTTTGAGGGAACCCACTGTGGCTAATGATAGTATGCAGTCGACGTTACTGGCCTTAAAGGCATGAATAATTCCTCTGTAGTTTATCCTATGAGGAGGCAGGTTGCCTTTCTTGCCATGTCTATTCAAAAAAAACACATCCTTGCTCCCTCTTTTGGTGTGCCAAAGCAAAACATTTCCATAGGGTGTCTCCACCTTCATCTCCTCTCCACTGGATACGAAGGAATCTATAATATGACCGCTTATGATGCCTATCTTCATGTTCACACGTGTTTTAGAATACACAAGGGGTGTTTTAATCGTTGTGCATTTAACCCTCTACTGCATTACACTATTCAATGAGAGTCGCTGCTTTGGTATCCGGTGGAAAGGATTCCATATACGCCGTGTATATAACAATTCAATATGGATGGGATGTAACCAGTCTTGTTAACCTTGTTCCTTTCAACAAAGACTCTTGGATGTTCCACAGTCTAAACCTCCATGTTTTACCGGCTGTTGCAGACAGCATGGGTATTAAGTTGATAACGAAACGTACAGGGGGTGAGAAAGAAAGGGAGTTGGATGACCTAAAGGAGGTTTTAAGAAATTTACCTATTGACGGCGTTATAAGCGGTGCCGTTGCATCAGACTACCAACGTAGCCGTATAAACCATGTGTGTGATGAAATTGGTTTAAAATCCTTTACACCGCTTTGGCATAAAAACCCTGAGCAGCTGTTAAGATGGCAGGTGGAGGCTGGGTTTAGATTCATAATCGTTAGCATATCTGCAGAGGGGCTTGGCAGGGAATGGCTTGGGGCGGAGATAAACGAAAAGAACGTTGGAGATTTCATAGAACACTGCAAGAAAAACAGGATTCATGTCGCTGGAGAAGGAGGGGAGTTTGAAACCTTTGTTACCAAATCACCGCTCTATGATAGAGAGATAAGGGTTAGTAATGCTGAAGTTGTCTGGAAACGTGACCACGGTTATATGGTTATAAGGAAAACAGAGAAGGTTTAAATTAAATAGATATGTAACCCAGCTCATCCATCCTGTAAAGGTAGTAAAGCAGCCTTTTATCAAGCTCCTTTTCGTTGGGAAACCTTTCTCTAAGAATGTTCAGTATTTCACCAACCGTTGTAGCGCCATCGCATCGCTTCCAAACCTCAGAGCCTATATTGTCTAAGTGTGCTGTAAAGAAGAGATCCTTACCTATAGCCTTACAGAACCATCTTCCGATCCTGCTTTTAAATTTTGGAATGGTGATGACAACGGTTTCATCATCACCGGCAACCCATTTAAACTCTTTCCTTTTAGGTTTAAACTGCAGAACCTCATCTAAGGAAAGATTACGCTTTTTTCCCAAGTATCTCCCTCATTGGTATGTAGAGGAGTAGTGCACCCAGGTAACCCCATACAAGTAATGCAGGCCACCAAGGTTCCTGTCCGCTTGGGAATAGTTCTATATGTATGTTGAGTGAGTACAAGGCAGCGATTATCACACCCATCAACGCTTCTCCTGCAACGAACCCTGCTGTGAGGAGTAAACCCGTTCTAATAGCTTTCTCCTTAGGTTTAATGTCGGTTTGTTTAATCGCAAGCTCCCAGTCGCTTATCTCTTCTTCCTCAGCACTGCCATACTTTTTCTCTATAACCTTGTTGGTGAAATGCCTTATAACACC
>Ga0164318_10001640_pt1 | contig 20122 bp, 18 predicted proteins | sample GuaBasSedimGuay9_FD_113734 | JGI IMG/M metagenome (GOLD analysis project Ga0164318, IMG submission 113734) | Subseafloor sediment microbial communities from Guaymas Basin, Gulf of California, Mexico - Guay9, Core 4571-4, 0-3 cm | ecosystem: Environmental > Aquatic > Marine > Hydrothermal vents... | reverse complement strand
TTCGAGTTCTAACTTTCTATTGACAAATCTCTCTCTGTTTCTTATACTATATTTTTACACAGACTGATTAACTGAAGGTAAGTGTTAAACTACAGGAGCCGAATCCATTGCTTAAAAAATTAAGAGATGCTCTGAAGAAGACCCGCACTGGTGTGGTGAAAAAGCTTTCAGCGGTGGTGAGCAGACACCCGAGGGCAGACGAGGCAATGCTGGAGGAGCTGGAGGAGGTGCTCATCGGAGCAGACATCGGAGTGGAAACCAGCGAAAAGATCATTCGGGGACTTCGGGAGTCGATTCGACGGGAGGCTGTAAGTGATTCAGGAGGGATAAAAGAGCTCCTGAAGCAGCAGGTCTTGGCCGTCTGGGACGGCTCTATGCCGGTGACGATGGAGTTTACCAAGCCCGAGGGCCGCCCCTATGTGATTATGGTTGTGGGAGTCAACGGCACAGGCAAGACCACGATGATCGGCAAATTAGCTAAGTGGTTCGGGGAGCAAGGCAGGAGGGTCGTCTTGGCTGCGGCTGACACCTTTCGGGCGGCGGCCATCGAACAGTTGGCAATATGGGCCGAGCGGACCGGAGCGGAACTGGTGAAACATCAACCTGGAGCCGACCCTGCCTCAGTAGTCTTTGATGCTTTCTGTGCTGCCCAGGCCAGAGGGGCAGATCTGCTCATCATTGACACTGCTGGCAGATTCCACACTAAGGTCAATCTCATGGAGCAGCTTAAGAAGATAAAAAGGGTGCTTCAGAAACGGGCAGAAGGTACTCCTGATGAAACAATCCTGGTGTTGGATGCAACCACCGGACAGAACGCCATCGCCCAGGCAGATTACTTTAACCAGGCCATCGGAGTGAGCGGAATCGCCTTGGCCAAACTGGACGGAACAGCAAAAGGAGGTGTTGTTGTCGCGATTAAAGATAGTCTGAACATCCCCATCAAAATGGTCGGAATTGGAGAAGGGGCCGACGATTTGAAGGAGTTTGATTCATCAGAATTCGTGGATGCGTTATTTGCTGAGGAGTAGAAATGGTTGTCAAGATTGCATCTAAATTATCTTTGAAGGTATCACAGGTAGAGAAAGCAGTAGAGCTTTTAGAGGCAGGAAACACCGTGCCCTTTATTGCCCGGTATCGGAGAGAGGCAACTGGGGAGTTGAATGAGGAACAGCTCCGTGAAATTCAGCGCAGTCTGAATGCTGTGAAAGCCTTAGACCGGAGGAAGAAGGAGCTTATCGAACTTCTCAGCCGCCAGGGGACGCTTTCCCCCCAGGTAGAAGAGAAGATTGAGAATGCTTTAACCATCCCTGAAATTGAGGACTTATACTTGGCATTGAAGACATCAGAGCTTACCAGGGCAGGATTGGCAAGGCAACTGGGCTTGCAGCCACTGGCAGAGCTGATGTTGGCTCAGGAGATAACACAAGGCTCACCTGAGGATTACGCCTTACAATACGTGAAGACGGAAGGGGATTTACTCACTGCCGAAGCCGTGTTGGCGTCAGCCAGGGATATTGTCGCCCAGCATCTTTCGCAAGACCTTGAGGTGAGGGAGATAGTGAGGAGACTCACCTCTCAGAAGGGAGTGCTTGTTACCCAGGCCAGAGGGCAGTTTCTGCGGGGTGAATTCGAGATGTACTACCACTACAGCGAAGCGCTGTGGAAGATTCCCCCTTATCGAGTTCTGGCCATAAACCGAGGCGAAAAGGAAAAGGTTCTTAAGGTATCGATAAACGCCCCAGAAGAAGAGATACTGAAGAGAATAGAGGCTCACGTGGTGAAGAATAGAGAGACGATCTTTCTCGATGAGCTGAAGAGGGCCATAAAAGAAGCTTACCAGAGGCTGATTGCCCCATCTATTGAACGGCAGTTGAGGAGAGAACTGACAGAGAGGGCTGAAGAGCACTTTATTTCCATGTATTGCAGAAACCTAAGAAGCCAACTATTGAGAGCACCCCTTAAAGGCAAAATAATACTGGGCATAGGTTCTGGAGTTAAGACTGCCACCAGAGCGGCGGTGATCGGACAAGCAGGGGAATATGTAGGAGGATTGGTGCTTGATTTACAAGATCAGTGGGAACAGGCAATAAGTGACTTGTTAGATCTTATAGAGAGAGAGAATGTGGATGTGATTGCCCTGGGCAATGGGACTGCTGTCGAGCAGACGGAGAGACTGGTGGCTGAAGTTCTATCACGCTCGAATAGGAAGCTCTCCTATGCCGTGGTAGAAGAGGACGGGTCTTCTGCCTATTCATTCTCTGAGGCGGCCCAGGAGGAGTTCCCCGAACTGGATGCGGGACTACGAGGCAGCATCTTCATCGCCCGCCGGCTCCAGGATCCGTTGAGAGAGTTGGTCAAGATTGACCCTAAGTTCATAAGAATTGGAATCTACCAACAAGAGATAGATCAACAGCGGCTGAACGATGAGCTCTCCTTTGTCGTCCAGTCCTGTGTCAGCCAGGTGGGTGTTGACCTAAATACCGCCTCAGTCTTTCTGCTCAGGTATGTTCCTGGACTATCACTGGTATTGGCCAAACAGATCGTTCGCTATCGGGAAGAACACGGCGTATTCCAGAACCGGGAGGAGCTGAAAAAGGTCGAAGGCTTGGGAGATAAAGAATTTCTGCAATGTGCTGGCTTCCTGCGGATTGAAGGTGGCTCTAACCCCTTGGATAATACCTCTATTCACCCGGAGCTATACGACACTGTCCATCAATTTCTGGAGCGATGGGGAAGCGGTAGTGACAATTTGTCCGAGAGTGTGAAAGCTGTGCGCGTAAAGATGAGGTTGGCTAAAGTTGATTTGGCTCAATTAGCCTCTGAATTCTCACTGCAAGAGTCCACCCTTAGGGATATCTTAAAAGCCCTGGAGACTCCAGGATCCGACCTTCGGGAGGATTCCCCATCAGTTGTGCTGCGAACCGAGGTGCTCCGGTTGGAGGATCTTAAAGAGGGGATGATGCTTAGGGGAAGGGTGAAGACTGTTGCTCCCTTTGGGGTTTTTGTAGATATCGGAATGAGGAAGAGCGGTCTCGTGCATATTTCTCAGCTCAGCAATAAATTCATAAAAGATCCCTTTGAGGTTGTCTCTGTAGGAGATGTGGTTGAGGTGAAGGTGATCAATGTAGACCTGGAGAAAAATAGGGTCGCCCTTTCAATGAGGCTGTAACTGATTATTTATGAGGGTTCTTGTCTATGGCAAAGCGTGATTATTATGAGGTTTTAGGGATAAACAGAGACGCTACTGAGGAGGAGATTAAGAAGGCCTATCGCCGGCAGGCTATGCGGTACCATCCGGACCGGAATCCCGGGGATAAAGAGGCCGAGGAGAAGTTTAAGGAAGCAGCCGAGGCCTACGAGGTGCTTATTGACCCTCAGAAACGAGCCGCTTACGACAGATTTGGACATGAGGGAGTCCGTGACACCTTTAGCAGCGGCGGGTTCCAGTGGTCGGATTTCAGCCATGCCACCGATTTTGAGGATATCTTCGAGAGTCTCTTCGGTGAGGGTTTCTTTGGTGATATATTTGGCAGGAGGACCAGAACGAGAGAGGCAGGTGCACGGAGAGGGTCAGATCTCAGAGTCAGCCTGAAACTCTCCTTAGAAGAGATAGCCACCGGGGCGGAGAAGAAGATTCGGCTCAAAAGATTCCAGCGATGTGAAGTCTGCGGGGGGACGGGATCCCGCAGCGGTGCTGCCCAAACCTGTCCTCTCTGCCACGGCACTGGCGAGGTGAGGCAAAGTTCCAGGTCTATCTTCGGACAGTTTGTCAACATCACCACCTGTCCCCGGTGTGGAGGAGAAGGCAGGGTGGTGACCGAACCCTGCCGCAATTGTGGTGGCCAGGGCAGAGTGCGGAGCACAGCCACCATCTCGGTGAAGGTTCCCCCAGGTGTGGGAAATGGTAATTATATCCCGCTGAGAGGCCAGGGTGATGTGGGGCCCCACGGTGGTCCTGCTGGTGATCTGCTTATCTTCATAGAGGAACTACCTCACCCTCACTTTGCCAGACATGGCGATGATGTTATCTATGAACTTCCAATAAGTTTTCCCCAGGCAGCTATGGGGGATGAAGTGGAGGTACCCACCCTCTACGGAAAGGTCCTCATGAGAGTTCCCCCTGGCACTCAGTCAGGGAAGGTGTTCCGGCTTCGTGGAAAGGGACTGCCCAGGGCTGATGGCTATGGAAGGGGTGACCAATTGGTACGCCTCCATGTATGGGTTCCTACAAGACTTAACAGAGAAGAGAAAAGACTGCTGGAAGAATTATCGACAAGCGAAAATATTAATCCACCCAGAGGCGGAAAAGATTTCTCGAAGTAACCTCCTGCAAACCGGAGAATACCTATCATAAAGATCGGTGCTCCTGACGATACCTCAATTGCGACCTGAGGGAATACCAATGTGAACCTTTATCCTATGCCAGACAAGAGATTTACTTGCCAATAACGCGGACAAGAGCATATTATCCACACCAAGGACATAGTGAGTGAAAAAGGAGCGGTTATTTTCCTACCCGCGTTTTTGTCAAATATAGTCGAGGGAAAGAAATCTTGATCCTAGACGACACGCGACTTATGAGGTAGCAGGAAAAAGATGCGCAGAGATTCTCAGGGGAAATATAAGACATTTTCCCTAATCCTTTATCCTGAAGGAAGCAAGAGGGTATATGTAGAAGGGAGATATTTGCCCGAAATCGCTAAACAGCTGCAAGGTAAGAGCGCCCTTCTTACTGTGGGGGCGGGCAGGATCAACGTCATGGTTAGTGTTCATATTTATGAACAATTAAACAGCCTTTCCTCCGATGAAGTGGAGAGAGAATTGTCGCGCCAGCATATTGACGACGAAGAGGATAGGAAATCCTAGGGCAAGGATGCTTTGGTGAGTGAACAGGAGTTTGTTAGGAAAATCTCCTCGCTGAAGAGACCACCCTGGACATTGTCCTCGTTATGGCAACAGGTAAAGGAGGAGGTTTTCCCATTAGCTCACTCCTCGGCAAGTGAGAGAATATTTAGGAGGGCGAAATGCTTCTTGAATTTTAGGGAAATGGGCGTAGACAAGAAACTGAACTGGCCTATCGGACGATAAGGAATTGCTCGGCACATTCGGGGACGGGTGACCGTTTTAGGTATCGCCAATGAGTTGGGGATACTGAAGGAGGTCACAGAGCCTATTTTAAGAGCGGAAAACTAATGTGGCAATGATTGTAAAAAGAGAAAAATCCCAGATACTCAATTACTTAGAGGACAGCTCTAATCTCACTTCAGGGAAGGCCGATCTGGTTTATGTCCCGGAGACCGAAGATGAGGTAAAAGGTGTAGTAAGGGACTGTGCCGACAAGGGAATCCCCTTGACCGTCTCCGCCGGAGGTACCGGAACGGTAGGTGCCAGGATCCCTCTGGGGGGAGCGGTCCTGTCGGTGGAGAGATTGAAGGGGATTTTTTCAATAGATAAGAAGAGAAAAAGGGCAACTCTCCAGCCAGGAGTGGTGATCGATGATTTCCTGAGAACCTTAGAAAATGAAGCTCTCTTTTATCCTCCTTTTCCAACAGAGAGGAGTGCATTTATCGGTGGCAACATTGGCACTAATGCCTCCGGAGAATACAGTTACCGTTTTGGTCCCACCAGGGCTTATGTCCATAGGATAAAAGTAGCACTCTCCACTGGGGAGATACTGGACATAGAACGAGGGAGATACCTTGCCGATAAGGAAGGACATATCAAAGTAGGCGATAGGGTGGTGAAAATCCCTTCTTATAAAAGCCCTTCCATCAAAAATGCAGCCGGTTATTTCTCTAAACCTGGGATGGATCTGATCGATCTGTTTATTGGCTCGGAGGGGACTCTGGGAGTCATAACCGAGGCAGAGGTCACACTTATTCCTGCTTTACCCCCTCGTTTCATAATTGTTATCTTCCTCCCCCAAGAGAGCCGGATACTAGACTTTCTTCGGGAAGTGAAATGGAGCGGCGAAGTGCACCCATTTTCTCTTGAATACTTTGACCGAGATAGCCTGGAATTCTTGAGGAAGGATTTTCCCCGTATCCCAGATTGCGAATCTGCAATGTACATAGAAGACGAAGAAAGGGAGGAAGTTGTTGATTCATGGATAGAGCTTGTAGAAAAGTATAATCCGATAGATACCTGGATTAGCGTAGACAAGAAAAGCTATGAAACTCTTGTTGAATTTCGCCACAAGCTCCCAGAGAATATCAACGAATATTTCAGAAAGATCAACTCTCACAAGGTAGCCCTGGACATTGCCGTGCCTGAGGCCCAGTTTCCTGAGCTTTTCCAGCTTTATCAGGAAGTGAAGGCCACTGGTAGGGTCAGCAACGTCCTTTTTGGTCATATTGGAGAAAACCATCTCCATTTCAATTTCTTTCCTCAAGATGAGGACGAAAGACGATGGGTAATGGAAACTTATGAACAGGTAGTCCGCAAGGCAGTTGGGGCAGGGGGGACTGTCTCTGCTGAGCATGGTATTGGAAAACTGAAACACAAATATTTGGAGATGATGTACGGAAGGGAAGGAATTGCCGAAATGGCAAGGATAAAGAGAGAGATAGACCCCTTCTGTATATTTGGATTAAATAACATCTTCCCAGAGAACTTACTTTGAAATTAAGCTTAAACCCAGATTCGGGAAAAACTCCTCTGAAAATTTTTCTGTCTCTTGGGTGGATTCTTCTGAAAAATGGCAATTTCACAGAAACCGTGCTCTGTTGTACCTTGAAGACGGATTGTAGGAGGCGTCTCCAGACGTCGATGGAATCGGGCTCTGGAGAACCCTCGCACAGAAACAGATATCTGAAGTGAGGCCATAGTACTGCCAGAAACTGGATTTCTCCGACAGAATCTGCACCTGTGCTAAAAATAAGCCAGGGTTCGACTCTGTAAGCTAAAAATTACATCTCAGGGCCGTATCAGATGTCAAATATTTATGGTAGTAGCAAGAGATGCAACGGGGGCACAAAATAGGCAACATTTTTATAAATAGATAATTACCCCTTTGCGATCTATGCGGCTTCTTGGCGAACTTTGCGGTTAAAGATGCCTTTTGATACATCGCTTCTTGTCTGTCACGATAGGGACAAAATGTTTGTACCAAATAAGAGTGGCCATTTATTCGAAGTCCCCTTAGGGGCGATATGTCTTGCTTGTTTTTCGTGAGTTTTCCGAGTCTGGGCTAAAGATGTTTCTCTAAATTTGGGAGGCTCAGAATGAATCCTGAAATCTTCAGAGAATATGATATTCGAGGTGTTGTGGACAAGGACCTTACCGATGAGATTGCCAGACAGATAGGGCAGGCTTTTGGGACTTACGTTCAGGCTGTGGGCAAAAAGAACCTTGTAGTTGGCAGGGATAATCGCCTCAGCTCCGAACGCTTTGCTAATGCGGTAATAGATGGATTGCTCTCCACTGGATGCAATGTCGTAGATGTGGGCCTTCTGCCAACCCCTGTCTTCTATTACTCCATAGTCCATTTGCAGAAAGATGGGGGGATAATGATCACTGGCAGTCACAATCCACCAGATTTCAATGGATTCAAGATCTGCGAAGGTTATGCTTCCATATATGGCGAGAAAATCCAGAGACTGAAAACGATAATCCAATCAAGCAGGTTTGCAAAAGGAAAGGGAAAACTGGATCGTGCAGAGACGGTAGATTCATATTGTAGCTATTTAAAGAGCAGGATAGATATCAAAAGAGAGGTGAAGGTGGTATTAGATGCTGGCAACGGCACTACCGGGGCTGTGGCCCCCGATTTGATCGAAGCTATTGGCTGCAGAGTCAAGAGATTATATTGTGACTTAGACGGCAACTTTCCCAACCACTTCCCTGATCCCACTATCCCTGAGTACTTGAAAGATTTGACCCAAGTTGTCAAAGGTGAGAAGGCCGAGCTGGGTGTGGCATATGACGGTGATGGTGACCGAATAGGTGTGGTGGATGATAAGGGCCGGATAGTCTGGGGTGACAGGTTGCTAATCCTCTTCTCTCGCCAGATATTGAAGCAGAAGAAGGGGGCAAAGATAATATTTGATGTAAAATGCTCCCAGGCTTTAATGGAGGATGTCAAAAAACACGGGGGAGTGCCGATTATGTGGAAAACAGGCCATTCACTGATAAAAGAGAAACTGAGGCAAGAGGGGGCTCTTCTGGCAGGGGAGATGAGCGGACATATGTTCTTTGCAGACAGATATTACGGCTATGATGATGCTATCTACGCATCCTGCCGCCTGTTAGAGATACTGTCCCAGAGTAATAAGGCGCTCTCGGAGTTGTTAAAGGATGTTCCTCTTTACTTTGCTACCCCAGAGATAAGGGTGCCCTGCCCAGACGAGGAGAAGTTCAAGGTGGTGGAGCAGGTCAAAAGATACTTCCAGAGCAGGTACAACACTATTGATGTGGACGGTGTGCGTATATTGTTTGACGATGGTTGGGGGTTGATCAGGGCATCCAATACCCAGCCGATTCTGGTTCTGCGCTTTGAAGCCAGGACTGAACAGGGACTTGAGGAAATAAGGGAGATAATTACTGGGAAACTCAGAGAGTTTTCCTCAGTTTCCCTATAGGGCATTTCTCCATGGGGAAGAAGACTGTATGGTGCTTTTTAGGTTCACCCTTTCGAGAAAAATCTTGACAAACTCCCTGAGACAATGTAATTTTTGGGTTATAAATTCTTAAAATAAATGTCCGAAAAATCAAGTTGTTGTGAGAGTGATGTCGCGGAAAGCAACTAAGAAATCTCTGAAAAGGCGGTGCAGAGAAAGGAGGTGAAGCAGAAGGATGCCAGGCATTGTTGTGCAGGAGAGAGAGCCTTTTGAAAAGGCCCTCAAGAGGTTCAACAAGGTCTGCGAAAAAGAGGGTTTAATGTCTGAACTAAAGAAGCGTCAATATTTTGAGAAACCCAGCGAGAGAAGAAAGAAAAATAAGCGCAAAAAGAACAAGGGGATGTGATTTCTATTTCTCCCTGGTGGGGGATGACTTGAGGGTCGCTCTCTACTCGGCAGGCAGACTTAACTGTCAACTGTTTGGCTGCCAGAACAGATGGTGGGACGCAGCCAAGGGGAGAGACAATGAACTGGGTAGACGCAATAATTCTGTTTATCCTTATTTTTTCCATTGTTAAGGGCTGGCGCCGAGGATTTTTCCGAAGCCTAATCGGACTGGTGGGATTCTTCTTATCTGTATTTCTCGCAACCAGCTACCTGTACTGGGCAAAAGGGCTGATCCTCAGGTTCTTTTCTCTTCCTTCTGGCGTAGCTGCATTAATAGGGTTTTTGATTATTTTCCTTGTTCTGCTGGCTCTGTTTCACATAATCGGTTCAATGGTGCAGAGGATAGTTCATCTCACCCCCATAGGAATTTTGGATACCCTGGGGGGAATGGGATTAGGCCTTTTAGCAGGCGGAATCATAGCCAGTCTCCTTCTGCTGTTTCTCTCCATTCTCCCTTTGCCCGAGGAGGTCTCTTGCCAAATAGAAGAATCTCCGCTTGCCAGATCAACCCGGAATATTGCCCCTTATGTCTTCGGTAAGCTCAAGGAAGAGTTCCCTGAGATCAAGGATGAAGTGAACAGAAAATTGCTGCAGAGCCCATTGGACAAGGCCAGAGAGCAGGTGGAGATAGACAGCCTGATCCAGAAGGAGATGAATAGACAGTCCAGATGATTGACGAACATACTCTAAGCGTCCTAGAGTTCGCTAAGGTCAAGAAATTAATCGCCTCCTATGCCCTCTTCCCCTTGGGAGCAGAACAGATAGAGAGAATAGTTCCATCTGATGACCTGGAGACTATTAGTAGAAAACTCAAGGAAATTTCAGAGTTTACCACTTTGATCTCCTTGGACGAGCCGATTCCTCTTTCTGGAATCAAGGATATACGCCCTTGTTTAGAAAGGTGTAAGACCCAGGGGGCAATTCTTCTGCCCGAGGATTTTCTTCGGTTAAGGGAGACCCTGAGGGTCTGTCGACTGATACGAGGGTATTTCTCTGAAAAACGTAAGAAGAAATACCCTCTTTTGTTTTCTATAGCTACAAGGCTTGTTTCTCATCCAGAGCTGGAGGAGAAGATTGAGCGCACAATTGACCCTGGGGGAGAAGTGAAAAGTTCTGCCAGTCCCGAGCTTGCCAAAATAAGAAGCGAGATCGAACGCTCAAGGGACCTACTTCACAGAAAGTTGGAAGAGATCCTGAAACGACTTCCGGACAGCGTTCTCCAGGAGAGGGTCATTACCCTCAGGAACAGTCGTTATGTGATACCTATTCGGGCAGGACAGCAGGGGAGGCTAAAGGGGATAATCCACGATCAGTCTGCCAGCGGGGCGACCCTCTTTATGGAGCCTTTGGTTACCTTGGAGATAAGCAATCGTATCCAACAACTGGAGGTGGCTGAGCAAAGAGAGGTTGAGCGCATCCTGGATAGATTGACCCAAGAGGTTGTCCAGGTGAGGGATGAGCTGGCGCAAAATGTCTTCGTTCTGGGACAGTTGGACGCGATCTGTGCAAAGGCGTCCTACGCTCTGGCCACCCAATCGACAGAGCCTTTGGTGAATAACGAAGGCAGGATAGTTATCAAGAAAGGGAGACACCCACTTTTGATAGAGTTGTTGGGCAAACAAAATGTTGTGCCTCTGGACCTGAGATTGGGGGAAGATTTCTTCACCCTGGTGGTGACTGGTCCCAATGCAGGTGGAAAGACGGTGGCGTTGAAGACTGTGGGGCTTCTAACCCTAATGGTCCAATCTGGTCTTCATATTCCAGCCGAGCCGGGTTCTGAGATAGCAGTTTTCCAGGACATCTTTGCCGACATCGGAGACGAGCAGTCCCTTGAACAGGACCTCTCCACCTTCTCCTCACATGTTCGCCAGTGGGCCAAGGCCTGCTCTCTGGCCAACAGCAACACTTTGGTGCTTCTGGACGAGATAGGTTCAGGAACCAACCCCGAGGAGGGAGTAGCATTGGCGATCGCTATCCTCCGGACCCTTACCTCAAGGGGAGCCAGGACGATTGCAACCACCCACCACGGGGCGCTGAAGCTCTTTGCCTATCGAGAAGATAAGGCGGAAAACGGCTCGATGCAGTTTGACTCTGCCACCTTAATGCCCACTTTCCGATTCCAACTGGGTATGCCAGGCTCCAGCTATGCCTTCCAGATTGCCCGAAAACTGGGACTTTCGGAGGGAGTCATAGCCGATGCTGCATCCTATATGGGCCAAGACTCCCGTCGGGTGGAGGACTTAATCGGGGACCTGGAGAAAAAAGCACAGGCCTTGAGCCAGGAGAGCCAGCAGCTCGAAAGTACCAGGCTTCACCTGCAGAAGCTTGTGACTGTTTATGAGGAAAAATTGGGGAAGGTAAAGGAAGAGGCCAAGCAATTGAAGAGAAAGGCATTGGAAGAGGCGAAACAGATTGTCCAGCAGGCCAACGCACTGGTGGAGCAGACGGTGGCTGAGATAAGAAACCAGAAGGCTTCTACTGAGGTGATTAAGCAGTCCAGGAAACAGGTGAGAAAGTCAGTTGAGCAGATTGAGAGCCAACTGGAACGGCTGACGAAGACAGAGCGCAGGAGGCCGATTCAGGTGAAGGCAGGAGACAGGGTGTGGATTGAGCTGTTCCATTGCGAGGGCGAGGTGCTTAAGGAGGCCGATTCCTCGGGTAGGATTCAAGTCCAGGTGGGCAAGACCAAGTTCACTGTGCCGATTGACCAGGTGGGCGAAGCCAAAGGAGAGCAGAGGGCGTCCCTCCAGAAGGTCTCGGCTGCGCTGCCTTTCTCCACCACGGTTCCAGATCGTATTGATCTGCGAGGCATGGTTTTTGAAGAGGCATCAGCGGCTGTAGACAAATATCTTGACAGCGCCTATCTGGCTGGCTGGCAGAGGGTGACTGTGATCCATGGAAAAGGCACCGGTGCGCTCAGGGCTAAGATCGGAGCTTTTCTGAGGCAGCATCCCCGGGTGAAGGCCCAGCGACTGGGCAACTGGGATGAAGGGGGAGAAGGAGTGACTATTGTTGAGCTAAAGGATGGAGAAACTCAGCATCTTAAAGAAGGAACAAAATTATGGAGAGATTAAACAGAGGTCTTTAGCTTATATGCAGGCGAAGGGTATCCCTGTCCTTTTAGGGCTGCAAGTCATAATTTCACCCTCTAAACTTAAACTTAGGAGATGAATTGTGGAGACTATTCCTTATGAAGTAGTGGAGGCTACCTGGCAAGAAGTCGCAGGCAGTTCAGTTGAGGAAATGATCGAGGCTCAGAAGAGATTTATTGCCCAACAGCCCAATATTGTGGAGTTTGTGGCGGCGTTAAGTGAGGATCTGGGCGAAAAGGTTGCTGAACTGGGGATTTATCTGGTTCACTTGATCTGGCGGGTATTTGAGCGCGCAGGTAGAGACCCTGCAAAGACGGTCAGCTTAGACCAAGTTCTCCAGGCCTTTGATACCAGGCAAACCTGGCTGGTTCAGCTTGCCAGGATAGCTAAGGATATCCCTGAGGCGGAGATAGAGGCAACAGACCTTAAACTGAAGCTTACGCAGCCTTATTTAGTTAGAAGAGTATTCGAAGTCTTTACTGGAGAGACAGATCCTGAACTTAGCAAACAAGATCGGGCATACCTCTGTTTTATAATGCTGGCGGTGATCGACGCTCTGGATCAGTGACAGTTAAAAACAGAAGTCGGATATGGCAGAGGGCATTTCAAGGCGAGAATTTCTCCGATGGAGCATCGGGGCTGGTCTGTTTCTGGGAGCAGGGATAAATCTGCCACAGTGGCCGGTTGACTCTCTCGCCGGGCATTCAGTTCCTGACCTGGCGGTAGCCAGAGGGGATATCGTCAACTCAACAGAGGCCGCCCTTGCCGCCTTGGGAGGGATGGGAAGGTTCGTCAAACCCGGTGATAAGGTGGTGATCAAGCCTAACATCTCTTTTGCCAACCCGCCGGAGAAGGCCACTACCACCGATCCCTTGCTTGTGAGAACGCTGGCCCGGCTCTGCTTGCAGGCTGGAGCCGAAAGTGTGACAGTGGTTGACCACACCCTGCACCACTGGCGTATTTGCATGAAGAAAACAGGGATAGAAGCTGCTCTGTCAGGGGTAAAAGGGGTGAGTATCCTTCCTCTTAACCGACGTCGGCTTTTTGAAGAAGTTCCCATCCCCAAGGGCAAGGTTCTACGAAAGACAGAGCTTGCCCGCGTCTTGCTTGGGTCCGATGTGCTGATCAGCGCTCCGGTGGCAAAGTGCCATTCTGCTACCCGGGTAAGTTTAAGCCTCAAGGGGTTGATGGGCCTGGTGTGGGACCGAAACCGTATGCACCAAGTAGATGTAGAGCAGGCCATTGCCGATCTGGCTACCGCGGTCAAAAGCCACTTGGTGGTGATAGATGCCTCTCGGGCCCTTCTCACCCAAGGCCCAGGAGGACCAGGGAAGGTGACCAAGCTTGACACCATAGTTGTTGGCACCGACCCAGTAGCTGCAGATGCCTATACAGTGACTTTAACCCCCTGGTATGGCAAAGGATTTGCACCAAGACAGATAAGACATCTGCTGTTGGCCCACCAGATGGGATTGGGGCGCATTGAACTGGATAAGGTGAAAATAGAGAAGCTGACAGTGCGGTAGGAGTGGCGGACTTATGCCCTCTTTTGCTAATGCAGAAGGGATAGTAGCCGCAGGCCTTATGCCTGTGCGGCGGGGTTGATCCACCAGAACGTATCCATAAAGGAATGCGGCTGCTCCCCGGACACACCTAATCAGGGGCGAGATTGGCATTGATTTTGACGGATTAAACGGGGTATTTATAATATCTGTCTGCATCAATGTTTGGAAATTGCTATGCTATGAACTTGAGCCGCGTCAGACGAATCGTACAGATAGGGGCATTTCTGCTCTTTCTCTTTTTGTGGATCAACTCCATTTCTCTTCCTCCCTCGGCTATTCCCCCCGACTTTTTCTTCCGCATAGACCCCCTGCTTGGCTTAGGAACTCTGCTGGCAGCTCGGTCGGCCAGCCGGACAATGCTGTGGGCAGCAGCGCTGCTTTTACTTACCCTCATTGGGGGCAGATTCTTTTGCGGGTGGGTCTGCCCCTTAGGGACAGTCCTTGACTTTTCCGATAAGATCCTTCACCGAAGAGAGCAGCCCTCAAAAAGAGACTACCGCTTCTTGAAATACTACTTCCTGGCATTGGTACTTGCCTCTTCGCTCTTCGGACTCACCCTGTTTCTATTTTTCGATCCCATCTCTCTTTTAAGCAGAACTCTGAGCTTGATCTTCTATCCAGTGGCTGTTTTTGTGGGCAATGCGCTCTTGGCACTTGTGGGTCCTCTGTTCACTAAGTTAGGGTTCCAGTGGTACAGATTCCATTCACAGCCGTTTTTTGACCTCAGATTCTCCGTCATTGCCTTAGGTGTTGTTCTGTTTATCATCGTCTTGGGCAAAGTGGAGCGGCGATTTTGGTGCCGGAATCTGTGTCCCTTAGGGGCACTTTTGGGGTTTGTTTCCCGGGCGGCCTTATTCAGGCGGAGGGTAAACGAGGAGAGATGTGACCACTGCGGTCTTTGCTTGCGGGAATGTCCCATGGGGGCGATAGAGAAAGATTTTCATCTGCAGCCTGGAGAATGCATACAATGTGGCATCTGTTCTTCAGTCTGCCCCGGGGGGGCGATCGAGGTGAGGCCAAAATTAGGCCTTGCCCCTCATCCAGTTGGCTACAGTCCCTCCAGGAGGCTTTTTCTATCTTCTGCGGCTGCTGCAGTGGGGGTTGTTCTGGCTTTTTTGGCGAAAAGCAGGGGATTTGCCGCTCGAGTGGACAGGTTGCTGCGTCCTCCTGGCAGTCTGCCGGAGAAGGAGTTTCTGGATCGGTGTATCAGGTGTGGCCTGTGTCTGAAGGCCTGCCCTACTGGTGGGCTTCAGCCTGCCTTCTGGGAGGCTGGCCTTGAGGGGTTCGGCACTCCTCGGCTGGTGCCTCGCAGAGGCGGCTGTGAGAAAGAGTGCAATCTCTGTGGGACCGTCTGCCCTACCGGGGCTATCCGTCCTCTCTCCCTGGACGAGAAGCAGTCAATCAGGCTGGGTGTAGCGATTATAGACCGTAGCAGGTGTATCGCCTGGAGCCAGGGGAAGCTCTGTCTTATCTGTGCTGAGGTATGTCCGTATGGGGCGGTTGAGATTCGACTTCCTTTCCGGCGGCCATATATACTGACAGGGGAGTGCCGGGGCTGTGGTCTGTGCGAACAGCACTGCCCGGTTGAAGGAGAGGCGGCAGTCCTTGTCTATCCATAAGGGGAGTTGATCGTGCACAGCGCACACAATCTTCTTCAAAAGACAAGAGCTTAACCTTTGCGTACTTCATTACTTACCTAATAGACTACTCGGGAGGGCATATAGAAGCCGCAGTTGAGCAGTCAAGGAGAGCCAGCGGGTCCTGAAAGGGCAAGTTACAATCTGCACAGAATTCCCTGAAAAGAGAGGGATTTCTGTGCCAGGTTTCTTATCACAATGAGATGAGGTAGAAGAGAAGGTTTTTTGGTTGTGATGTTATGTCTTCTGCTTTTGATAGCTGGTCGGCTGGGTGCTGAGTCTCTTCCTGTGGTGGAGCTGAAACCAGACCCAAACCGGGCGGCCGGCTTGGTGGTGAACAACGCCGCCGGAGAGCTTAAGGCGTTAAATCTGACAACAGAAGGATCAAACCTGCGAGGCTGGCTTGAGATGACAGGGACTCCCCAGGTAGTGGGTGTGCTTCGGACCGGCAAGATCCTGGAGAAGCTCTCTTTGGAGATGGAGGTTATAGGCGCCCTAAAGGGAGCCTCAGCGTACGTGTGCTCGCTTTATCTTTTCCCCAGCGGCAAAGGTGGCACTTTGGCTCCAATTCAGCCAGATGTGCTGGCGAGACCTCTCAGGCAGTTTTGGTAGGAAGGGTCCTCCGGCACATCCCCAATGGGATGCAGTTCCTCTTGTGTCAAAAGGAGCTTCTTAACCATTATATTGTTAAATAAGACGTTTCTTGTAACATCTCCCATTTCGCACATCATTTTCAGTCGGAGGAATAAAACGCCGGAGCAACAGGTGAGACCTGATCGCTCCCTTTATTTTTCACTTCCCTCAAAATTTTTTCTGGTCGGCCTCATTTTTCCCTTGACAACGGAATTTTACCTGATTAAATTTGACTGACCAGTTAGTCAAAATTCGCGGCGGTGATGTAATATGGAATACGAGAGAGACCTCTCTCGCCGCGTGCGAGAGAAGATTGCACATCGGCAGCAGATACTGGAGGCGGCTAAAAGGGTGTTTGCCAAAAAAGGTTTTCATGCCTCCACCGTAGATGAGATCGCCCGGGAAGCGGATTTCAGCAAAGGGACCGTCTATGTCCATTTTGCCAATAAGGAAGACCTTTTTTTCTCTCTGATCCGGGAGAAGACGGATAAGTTGGGGGAGAGACTGGAAGGGATTATCCACGGCCCTGACGACGTGGAAACCAAACTTAGAAAATTTGTCAAGGCCTATCTCACCTCCTTTGACCAGGACAGGGAGTTTTTCCAGATTATGGCCGTCGAGCGCCCCCGATTGACAGCAGAGACTCAGGATCGATTACGAGTGAGATTAAGAGGAAAGTATCTTAAAACTCTGCGGTTAGTTGATGAGATGATGCAACAGGGAGTCAAGCAGGGACGATTGACACAGGCAGAACCTCGATTTCTGAGCATAACCCTATTGGGGATAATCAACTCCTTTATCGCTCAATGGCTTCTTCTGGGCAGGAAAGACCCACTTTGCCAGAGGGAGCCGTTTATTGTCGAGCTGTTCTTGAAAGGGGCAGGGTCATAATGGAAAAAGTGCGAAGTATGAGGTGTTGTGAGTCATAGAGATCCAGAATCATCCTAAGTTTCAAAGGACATTTATCTCACTTCTCACTTTAATGTTGAAAGGAGAAAAAGATGCTCCACTTTAAGTCAGCAGCAGCGATTTTCCTCGCCGCAGTTGTCTTCGCTAGTCCCAGCGGTGCTCATTCACAGTTGAGGCTCACTTTACAAGAGAGTATCCAGATTGCTCTGCGGAAAAGTAAGGTTTTAGCAGCAGCGCGCGAGAAGCTCAAGGAGGCAGAGGCAAAGAGGGGAGAGGCTCGGGCGAAACTTCTGCCTCAAATAAGCAACAGTAGCACATACACTCGCCTGGATGTGGCTCCTTACATGTCCTTGTCGAAGTTCCCCTTTCCAATGCCTCCGGGTACACCTTCGCGCATTCCCATGGGAGACAGGAACATCTACAGCGTGGTTACCTCTGTGCAGCAGCCCCTGTTCACGGGGTTTAGACTTTTAAATAGCTATGAAATTGCCCAATATGGTGTCCAGGCCCAGAGGTTCGATCTCCAAAAGACCAGAGCAGAGGTTATCTTCAATGTGGAAAACGCTTACTGGGGAGTGGTTAAAGCCCAGCAATTCGAGGCAGTAAGCGAACAGGCAGTCAAACAGATGGAAGCCCATGTGAAGGACCTGGAGAATATGTATCAGGTAGGTATGGTGGCTCAGAATGACCTTCTGCGCGCAAAGGTCCAGCTTTCCAACACCAAACTGATGCGAATAAAAGCGGCCAATGCCATACAGATGGCCAAGGCGGCCTTTTGTAGCGCCTTAGGGATCGCGTTAAATACAGACTTTGTGTTGGATGCTCAATTAAGATACAGGCCGGGGTCTGAGATTACCTTAGAGGAAGCAAAACAGATGGCCTTGAGAGAACGCCCTGAAGTGAAGGCTATGCAGTATAATCTGAAAATAGCTCAGAAGGCAGTAGCGCTGTCCCGTTCACAATGGTTGCCAAACCTGGTATTGATCGGTAACTACAACTACAAAAGACCCAATCGGGAGAACGAGAAAAAGTGGTATCGAAGTTGGGACGTAACTTTGGCCTTACAGATGAATATCTGGGACTGGGGCAGCATCCACTACCAGACATCGCAAGCTCAGCATCGGCTAAGGCAGGCCAAAGAAGGGTTTGAACAGCTTAAGGACGGAATTATCTTGGAGGTGACACAGAGCTACCTGGCGCTGCACGAAGCAGCAGAGAAAGTGACGGTTAGTGAGGAGAATGTAGCTCAGGCCCAGGAGAACTACCGGGTGACTGAGGAGAGATTCAAGCAGGGGATGGCTACCAACACCGATGTGCTAGATGCCAACACCTTGCTTACCCAGGCGAAAATGGACCACATCCAGGCCCTGGCGGATTACAACATCGCCCGGGCAAGACTGAAAAAGGCAATAGGAATATTGAAGAATGACTGAACTTGAGCAAATTCAAAATTTAACCGCAAAGGCCGCGCAGGAAGCGCAAAGAACGCAAAGTCTGAGAAGCGAAGGGTTGATTCTGAGAGGCCAGCGACCTTTGCGCCTTCTTTGGACTCTTTGCGGTTAGAGAAAAACTAAAGGAAGACGACTATGCAAACAAGATATCTAAAGGGTATAAGTGCCAATGTGCTTCTGTTAGGTGTGGTCAGTTTCATTAACGACTTAAGCAGCGAGATGATAATGCCCATCTTGCCTATGTTCATCACCGCCCTAGGTGGGACAGGTATGGCAATAGGCCTGATTGGAGGCATAAGGGATAGCCTCTCCAGCCTCTTGAAGGTATTCTGTGGATACTGGTCAGACAAGACAGGGAAAAGGAAGGTATTTGTCTTCTCCGGTTACCTAACCTCTTCGGTTTTTAAGCTTCTGCTCTCCTTCTCCCAGGTATGGCCCCAGGTTTTGGTCTTCTCTGGACTGGAGAGGGTGGGAAAAGGGTTGAGGACAGCCCCCAGGGATGCCATTATCGCCGACTCTATGCCCAAAAAGAGGGGCAAGGGCTTTGGGGTACACCGGGCCCTGGACACCTCAGGGGCGATTCTTGGCTCAGTGGTGGTCTTTCTGCTGTTCTGGTTTCTGGGCCTTGGATTCAAAACTATCATACTCATAGCAGCCCTTCTGGCCTTTCTCTCTCTTATCCCCTTACATTTTGTGAAGGAGAGGAAAAAAGCACCTCAGCAGATAAATCTTAAAATAGGGTTAGGAACCCTACCCGGGTCCCTCAAGTTATTCATCGCTGTCTCCAGCCTGTTTTCCCTGGCCAACTTCAGTTACATGTTCTTTATCCTCAGAGCCAAGGAGTATTTCACAGGAAAACTGTCGGTAGGGGTTCCTATTCTCTTGTATGTCCTATTTAACATCTTCTACGCAGCCTTTGCCATCCCTTTTGGTACCCTTTCTGACCGAATAGGAAGAAGAAGGGTGATTGTGCTGGGATATCTGCTGTTTTCTCTTACTTCTCTGGGTTTTGCTCTCTTCAAGTCCCTGCCGGCTTTCGTGGTCTTGTTTGCCCTTTACGGCCTGGCTTATGCTATCGTTGATGGGAACCAGCGGGCATATGTAGCTGATCTTTCCTCTGAACGGCTAAGAGGAACAGCCCTGGGGACTTTCCATACCGCTACCGGTTTAGCTGCCCTGCCCGCCAGTTTGCTGGCTGGACTGCTTTGGCAGAGAGTCTCTCCAGAGGCGACTTTCGTCTACGGAAGCGCGGTGGGCATAGTTTCTGTGGCGTTGTTTCTTCTCTTCAGTCGGTTATTTCCTTCGGAAGCAGAATAAGGTGCGCTTTTTCGAAACCATTAAAGGCAAAGGAGGTTTGAGTAAATGCAACGAAGTTTGAAAATCGCAGTTGTGACATGTTCTCTTGTGGTTCTGGGAACTATGGGCTGTAATAATGATAAGAGGACCGACCAGATGGGAGCGGTTACGGGCGTTCCAGTGGAGGTGGCCGAGGTTGCCAGAGGAGGCATCAGCAAAGCGGTCTCTTTAACCGGAGACATCGAGCCCTGGAGGCATGTGGATATTGTCCCCGATCTGCCAGGAAAGGTGGCCAAAATCTATGTAAAAGAGGGTGATAGGGTAAGACAGGGCCAGCTTCTGGCGGAGCTCGACACCCGTAGCGCAAGGCTCGGGCTCCAGCAGGCAGAGGCAGGATTGGCTGTGGCTCAAGCGAACTTTCACAGTGCCTCCAGAGACTGGGAACGGATGCAAAACCTGCACAAAAAGGGCACCCTTTCCCCTCAACAGTACGAGAAGGCCCAACTGGCCTACGAAGCTGCCAAGGCTCAGCTC
>Ga0164318_10001639_pt1 | contig 20122 bp, 29 predicted proteins | sample GuaBasSedimGuay9_FD_113734 | JGI IMG/M metagenome (GOLD analysis project Ga0164318, IMG submission 113734) | Subseafloor sediment microbial communities from Guaymas Basin, Gulf of California, Mexico - Guay9, Core 4571-4, 0-3 cm | ecosystem: Environmental > Aquatic > Marine > Hydrothermal vents... | reverse complement strand
TTTGAAAGAAGACACTGCTGAGCATTATAGATTTCAAATGAATGTATATAATTATTTGCTTAGAAAAAATGGATACAAAACAGAGGATTATGCCTTTTTGCTTTTTTATGTTCCTAAAGAAGTTATGGCAACAGGAGAAGTGATATTTGATACAGAACTTGTGAAAATGAAAATTGATGTTTCAAAAGCTGAGGAAATATGGAAAAAAGCTTTGAAGTTGCTGAATGGACCATGCCCAAAGAAAAGCTGTGTGTGGTGTGAGAGGGTGTGAAGATGAGAATGATAAATCTTAAAAAGCCCACAAAAGATTTAGTTAGGAATTATATTGATAAGTTTACTAATCCTCCAAAAGAAAAATTTAAACATTATCCTTATCAAGAAAAAGCAGTTATTAAACTTAAAGAGGAATTTCCAAATAATATAGAATTAGTAGAAATTTTATTGAAAGTTGGGATTCTAAATTCTTTTTATAGCACTAGTATATTCAAACCTTTTGCCGTTGCTCAAAGAATTTTAGATTTAAATATAGACAAAAGATTAAAACAAGGCGACCCTTCTTTAATTAAAGAGATAGCGAGTAATACCATTTCTGGAAAAAAGAAAAACTTTTATTCGTTTGCGACAAAATATTGTAGTATGCATAACCCAGAGGCTTACCCTATCTATGATAGTTATATTGAGTGGCTTCTTTTATTATATAAAAAACAATATGGTTTTTCAGACTTTAAAAGAGAAGACTTAAAGAAATATGAAAAATTTATTGAGATTATAAAAGAATTTCAGAAATTCTTTAATCTAAATTTTTCTCCAAAGGAGATAGACCAATTTCTTTGGATGTATGCTAAGGAGATAAAACCAAATAGTTATTAAAAAAAGCTTTGAAGAGAAAGAATAAATAAGATGAAAGAAAAAGAATTAAATAAAGAGAAGAAAAGTTTTGAAATTCATTACAGGGGAGAGATCTATGATTCTGAATGGAATGATAATGATAATTTTGAAGAAGTAAAAGTTCATTCTGTTGCAGGTTTTCTTTTTGATGAAAAAGGAAGAATCTGTTTGGTCAGAGTTAATAAAAGCAGAGGATGGACTCTTGTTGGTGGAAGAATTGAAGAATATGATAAAACTCCTGAAGATGCTTTGAAGCGAGAGGCTGAGGAAGAAGCAGATATTGAATTAAAGAATATAAAAAGACTTGGTTATTGGAAGACTTCTCCAAGAAAGAATCCAAAGGAGATTAATTATACTGGAAGATTTGTGGCTGAGATAAAAAAGATTAAACCTCAGACTATTGATCCTGCTGAGAATATTATTTGCGAGAGAATCTTTATTTCTCCAAAAGATTTTGATAAATATACTCGTTGGGGAGATAATGGGATTTTTCAAATAAAAAAAGCCTTGAAAATGATGGGTAGATGAGATGAGTTGGTTTGGATAAGAAATATATTTTTTAAAATAGGATCTTTTAATTTTTCTAAAGCTTTTTTTACTTTTTCATTTGCAAATTGAATTTCACATCTTTGTTTTATCATTTGGACTTTTCCAAAATAAATGGGCTTTTTTTAATCTTTTTTCAGCTTCTTCAGGATAAAAAATCCATCCTATTTTTCCTTCGGCATCTACTGAAACCTTCCCAGAGATTATTAAATAGTCTAATGCAATGTTAAATGTTTGATACATCATTTTCTTTGGCAGATTGTCCCATAATTGTTTTTTTCTGAATTCTCCATCATGTTTTTTTATAAATTCCTCTATCATTAAGAGGGTGTCTAGTCTTGGATATCTTATTGATTGTCTGAGTTTCATTTCTTTCATTCCTTTATACATTCTTTCCTAAATCATATCAGTTGATATACCTTTATAAATTTTTTTATAAGAATCATCACCCTCTCCTCTTAGGTCTTCGTCCTCGTCTTTCTCTGCTGAAAATACTCGCAAGCCTGTCATCAATTTTGATTCTTTTCATTCCTGCTCTTTTCTTTGCAGAAACACAGCTTCGTCTTATAATATCTTCAATTTGCTCTTTTCTTTAGAATTCTTTTTTCATCATCTGTAATATCAATAGTTACTCGAGGCATTTTTATTATTTTGTAAATGTATTTTTTACTCTCTCTGATTTTAAGAAATAAGCAGTCCAGATACTTGCTACTATCATGGAAGTAAAGAGACCAGAATAATCTCCTGTTAGAGCTCCAATTATAATTGTAAATAAAATTCCTGCCCAAAGAGTGATGATTATCATTTTTTTGAATTCTTTTTTATATTGAAACTCTAAGATTAGAGAGTAGATAATTAAAAAAGTATATGCTCCATATATTACAAATAATGTTTCAACGCCAGGTTTATATATATTGATAAAAATTATAAAAGTAGAATAAATCATTAAGATAGCTCCTAAAATAAGACCAATTGTTGGAAGTATTAACCATCCTCCTATTCCTTTAATTTTTTCTTTTTTCTTTTTCATTTCTTCCTCACATACACTTTTTGCACTTTAAATGACTTATAAATTCCTTCAAGAATATCTGTTCCTGCATAACCAGCTAACAGGCTTAGTCTTGGGTCAAAATCAAAGATTATCCCTACAAAACTTCCTATGATGACAGCAATTGCAACAGTTATAGCATAATAATTCCATAAAACTCGTCGTCTAAGTGAAAGTGCTTTAAGAAGTCCGACAACTCCACGAGTAAGTCCTCCGATTCCTCCTAATAAACCTGCTAAAATTATTGGTTCCATCTCTTTTAGATTAATAGAAGAAGGGATTTAAATAATTAACTAAGATTTATGCAGAAAGAAATCTTGGAGATTTATATAATATTTCTCTTTCATATTCTCTTAGAGTTTCAGTAATGTCTCTTCTGCATGTTCCAGAAAGATTAGAATCTTTTTGTATTTCAATTAATTTCATTCTAATTGAAAGATACTCTTCTTGTTCTTGTTTATTTAATTCTGGCTTCCAATAAAGTACTTCAAATCTATTTAGCAATCCTGATGCTTTGCTGTCACTTTCTCTTGTTTCTGGACTCACTTCCATAAATTATTCTAATTTAAACACTTTTTAATTATAATTGTTTTTCAATATACTCTTTTACTTTCCCAGAAATTTCTTTGAATTTTATATTTTTTTGTTTTAGTGCTGCCTCCATATTAGAGCCTATTCTTCCTGCAATTACTAAATCAATTTTTTTATCAGCCAGCATATAAGCTACACTAAATCCTGCTCCTCCGCCTCCGACTGCAAAAGGATTTTTTATTATTTCTTTTAATTCATTATTTTCAAAAATTAAATAATAAGGAGCTCTTCCGCCTCTGAAGCTTATTTCTGAATCTTTGTTTTTTTCTTCTGATGCAATTGCAATTCGCTCTGTCATTTTTTGTATTAATTTAGATAAATTATATCTTTTTTGTCTTTATTTAAATTTTCTTTAATTTCCTTATTTACTTTTTTTAATTTTTCTAATACCCTTTCAATCTCCTTAATTCTTGAAACAACAGGTATAAAAGTTTTTCTTATCTTAGAAATATTTGGGCCAAAAACAAGATTAACAAAAACTTTTGAATCTTTTAGTGCCTTTGAAACAGCTTTTGCTTTTTCTGAATCACCATGAGTTTTTTCTTCAGGAGTTGTATTTTTAATCTTTTTTAAAAATTCTAGATTCCCATTCTTAAGATTATAAAGATAGGTAAGATAATTTTTAGCTGAACCAAAATGTTCTTTTGTTAATTCTTTTCCATTATCAGTTGCTAAAGTTATTTTTATCTTCATTTTTTAATCTCCATTGCTTTATTTATTAAAATTCCTTGAATAATAGACATAAATGTCATAACAAAAGTCAAAACTATAATTAATTTCCAATTAAAATAAAAAATAGCAAGAGGCAAAAGAGGGATTTTTATTGCCCTGTTATATAAGAAACAAGCAATTAATCCATAACTTAAGCCTTTTTCTTTTAAATTTGCTAAAAGAGGATACCACATATAAATTGGGCCAGAAGATAAAATTCCTCCTATTATAACATAAAACCATTTTTTAATTCCTTTTCTTCCAAGATGCTTCATTATGAATTCTGGGTTTACAAAATAATTAGATAAAAAAGTTAAAATAAATATTAAAATAATAGTTGGAATTATTTTTAAGAGAATTTTTCCAAAAAAAGATATTGCTGAATTAAAAAGAGCCTTATTAAGAATTAAAAGAAAAATATATGCTATTAAAATTATAATTAAAAAATACCATGACTTTGAGATGTTTTTTAGTTTCATTTTAAATTATTTTCAAGATTATTATTGTTAATATCGCAACAATTATTGAGAGTATGAAAGCTGTGAGATTTCTAAGAAAAGCAAATCTTTTTCCTAAAATCATTGATTCAGCAGGCAATTGAATGATTCCTACTGTAACCCATGCAACAATAAATGCAATAACAGCTATTAAACTTACATTTTGTTTTAATAATTCTCCACCAATAATATAACTTACAATTGGATTTCCTGCTGAAATGCTTCCGATTCCACTTCCAATTAGAGGGTCAAGAAAAATATTTCCTTGAAAAATTTTTATATAAAAAGAATTTGGAATTAATGTTACTATCAAACTTACAAGCAAGATTGTCCCTAATATAAGAGGTGAAACTTTCCACATCATTCTTGCTGCCTTCGCTATTGCTTGTTTTATTGTTGTTTCTTTCATTCTAAAAAAATTTTTTATTACCCTCTAATCATTTGTGTTCCGCATTTAGGGCATTTTTTACTCATGCAGGGCTGTCCTCTTACTTGAGGTTCTTCATAGCCGCATTTAGGGCATTTGCAAACTCCTCCTGGACCTGCTGCAGTTCCACCCATTCTTCCGCCTGGGCCAATTCCCATTCCTCTTCCAGATCCTCTGCCAATCCCTCTACCTTGCCCCATTCCTCTTCCTCTTGGTTGTACCATCTTGTAATTACCTCCTTGTATTTTTATTGCTTTACCATTGATAATAGCATCTGATAATTTTTTTCTTGCACTTTTTAATAATCTTGATAAAGTCGGCTGTGAAATTTTCATTTTTTTGCCTGCTTTGTCTTGAGGCATATTTTCTAAATCAATTAATCTAACTGCTTCATATTCCTCAACACTTAGAATAACTTCATTTAAATTTGCCATTGGAACTCCTGCTGGCTTAAAATAATTAATATCTGGAATAAATCTCACTCTTCTTCTTATTCTTGGACGCATTTTATTTTCTCTCTAAAGGAATTTTGCACTTAGGGCATTTAATTTTTGAACAAGGAATTCCTTTTTCATGTTTTTGCTTGTAGCCACATTTAGGACAGACACAATATCCTTCAGGCCCTTTTCCTTGTGCTTGTTTTATTTTATCTTTAAATCTTCCTCGTCTCTGCCATCCAAAACCTTTTCCAAACTCTGGCTCAAAATAACTATCAGTAACTTTATGACTTTTAATTTGAATTGCAATATACTTTAGATTCTCAATTTTTTTGATTAATTCTCTTTTTAATTTTTTTGATTTTTTTGTTGCTTCTTCAACACTAAGCTTGCTGGGAATTTTTATTTCTAAATTTGCAGTTATTGCTGAACCTTTTTTTAAAGTTTTTAATTCTGAAATCTTTAATTTGTTTTCTTTGGCTATTTTTTTTATTTTTTTCTCAATTTCTTCTCCTGCTGAGACATCTAATAAAGAATCTGTTGCTTCTTTTCCTAATGAAAAAGATTCTTTAAGTATATACAACCCAATTAAAAAAGCTAAAAGAGAGTCAGCATAAACCCAGAATTTTGTTAAAATTAATCCTGCTAATACTGCTATTGAAGTCCAGACATCAACTCTTGAATGAATTCCATCAGACAAAAGACTTATAGAGCCTTCTTTTTTACCATAATAAATTTTTAATCTTGCCATTACTTCATTTATAATCGCAGAAAAAATCATAATTCCTAGAGCAAAATATGTTAAAACTAATTTATTGGGGTCTAAAAAACTTTTATAAGCCTCATAAATAATTCCTATTCCTGTTGCAAAAAGTATAAAAGTTATAAAAAAACCTGATAAAACTTCAAATTTGTAATATCCATAAGGGTGTTTTTTATCTACTGGTTTTTTTGCAATTTTTATTCCAATTAAACTTATAGTTGATGATAAAACATCCATTGACGAATGAATTCCTTCTGCTAAAACTGATGCTGATTTTGCTAAAATTCCTGCTAAAACTTTTCCAACTGCTAAGATTAAATTAGATAATACTGACAAAATTGCTATTTTTTCTTTCATATTCTTTAAAAGATATTTTAGTTTATATATTTGACTAAAATAAAAAAATAAAAATAAAAAAATTATTTAAGTTCTTTTAGTCTTTTTTCAGCTTCTTTGATTTCTTGTTTTAGAGATTCTAAGTTTGCTTCTAGGATTTTCTTTTCTTCAGCTTTTGTTAGTTCTCTTGGAGCAGTTTGAGGTGCTAAATTTCTAAATCCAAATCCTCTTCCTCTGCCAAATCCTCTTCCAACTCCTGCTCCTCCTCTTGGGATTCCTTTTGTGAATCCAGGAGAGTCATATCCTGAGCAATAACCTAAACCTCTTCCAGTTCTTGGTCCTTGTCCATCTGGCCCTGTTCTATCTCCTCTTGGCATTTTATTTTCTCCTGTGTTTATTAAATAAACACTTATTTAGTTATGAATATGTATTCATTAGAGTATTTAAATGTTTCGTTTTGAATAGATATTCAAAACTTGTTTAATTCAATTTGAAAAATTGGATTAGTGAAAATCTTGGGTTTTCTCTTGAATAGATATTCAAAACTTGTTTCATTTGGATAATTCTCTTGATTTTGTATTACTCCTTCATGCTTTCTTTTTCTTTTCTCTTTCTGTATTCTTCAATTCTCTTTTTATTTGAAGGACATTCAGGATTAAAGCAAAATATCCAGGGTTTTTTGCCTTTTCTTAAGCTCATTAATAAAGGAAAACCACATTCCTCGCAGATTTTGTCTGTTTTTTTAATTGTTCCATATGGAGGAAGAGAAAAAGTATTTTTACATTCAGGGTAGGCATCACATGCAATAAAAAACTTTTTATTTTTTCTTGAGTATGTAATTGCTAAATATCCTTTTTTACATTTAGGGCAAAGACACAATCTGTTTTCTTTTTTTTGCTCTTCTCTGTTTTTTACATTAGCTTCTACTAATTCTTCTCCGATTTCTTTTTCTTGTTTTTGAAAATCCTGGGCTATTTTTGTTATTGTTTTTTTTGCTTTATCTAAAACTTTTTCTTCTGATTCTTTAAGATTTGCTTTTTTTGATTCTCTAATATTTTCCATTTCTTTTTCAAACTCTCTTGTTAATTCTTCATCTATAATAATTGGAGAGTGTTTTTCTAAAGTTTCAATTAAAGACATTCCCAAGGGGGTTGCTTTGATTGACTGGTCTTTAATATAACCTCTCTCATAAAGAGTTTCAAGAATATTTGCTCTTGTTGCTTTTGTTCCTAAATTTCTTTTTTCAAGCTCAGAAAGAATTGAAGCTGGAGAAAATCTCTTTGGGGGATTTGTTTCTTTATTTTCAATTCTTGAATCAATAATATCTGCTTCTCCATTAAAATCTGGAATTTCTTGTTCTTTGATTTTTCTTGGATAAATCTCCATCCAGGCTTTTTTTATAATTTGACTTCCATTAGCTGTAAAATCTAAATTATCTACTTTTGCTTTTATGGTTTTTCTATCAACTAAAGCATCTTCACAAAATAAAGCTAAAAATCTTTTTACAATTAAATTATAAATTTTTTCATCTTGGCCTGCAAGTATTTGAAAATTTCCTGTTGGATAAATTGACGGATGAGCCGGATCTGTTTTCTTGCCTTCTATAGGAGTGCTTCTTTTAATTAAATCTTGAACTTTGAATTTTTTTGCTATTTTTTTAAGAATTGATTTGTAATCTATTGAATCAGGGAGTTTTTGAGATGATGTTCTTGGGTAAGAAATTAATCCTGCTAAATAAAGTCCTTGAGCAATCTGTAAAGTTTTAGAGGGGGTGATTCCATATAATTTATATGCTTCTGTTTGCAAAGTTGTTAAATTAAAAGGAGGATTAGGAGGAATTTTTTGCTGAGTTTTTTTTGTCTTAACTTGTGCTTTTTTCCCAATTAAATCTTTAAATTTTTCTAATTCTTTTTTTTCAAAAATATCTTTTGGATGTTTTAATTCTAATTGATTTTTTTTATTATCTATTGTTATAAAAATCTGATAATAAGGTTCTGGTTTGAAATTTTGAATCTCTCTTTCTCTTTGAACAATTAAATTTAATGCTGGCCCTTGAACTCTTCCAATTGACATTATTTTAAATTTTCCAGTTGTTTTTATTGCATTCATTAAAGCTCTTGATAAATTTATTCCATAATACCAGTCAAGATAATGCCGAGTTTCACCTGCAATAGCTTGGCTCCATTCAATATGATGTTTTTTTTCTTCATAGGATTTATTTAATTCTTTTTCAGTTAAAGTTGAAAATTTCATTCTATTTGCGTCTTTTTGTCCACAAATATATTTAACTACATTTGACCCTATTACTTCTCCTTCTATATCAAAATCTGTGGCAACAGTTAAGCTTCCTGCATCTTTGCAGAGTTTTTTAATAGTTTCATAATATTTTTTTGTAAAATCTTTTTTTCTTGTTAAGAAATTAGGCTTCCAGCTTATGTCAAAGATTGGAACCTTTGTTCCTGGAATATTTTGACTTAAAGTTAATAAATGTCCAACAGCAGAAACAATCATTATTTTTTTTCCATTTCTGTCTACTTCATAATACGGGATTTTTTGATATGAATTTTTTATTGATGTTCCAAGAGCCATTGCAATTTTTGCAGCAGCCTGGGGCTTTTCAGTTATAATTAATTCATATCCTTTTTCTTTAAGTTTTATTTTTGGAGGAATATATTTTATTTGCTTTGTAGTTGTTCTTTTTGATTTTCTTGTTTTTCTTTTCTTGTTTTTTCTTTCAATTTTTTGTTTTTTCACAGGCTTTTTATATTTTTTTTCAATAGTTTTAGTTTCATTAAAAGGAGTTTTTACTTTTTTTTCAATTGTTTTTTTTACTTCTAAGGAGAAATCTTTTACAATTTTTTCTGTTGTTTTTTTTAAATCTTCTTCATCAACTGGAAAGTATTCTTCAACTGTCTTTTCTTCTTTGCTCTTTTTTGGTTTTTTTGGCATTTAAGATTAATTAGAAGACGAGTTTTTATAATTTTAGTTTTAAACTTCAATAATTTTTCCTTTTCTTCCAATATGGATTATTTTTGTTTTTCCTATTTTTTCTTCAATTCCTTCTGCTTCGTGAATATGCCCTGAAATCATTATGTCTGGTTTGAATTTTTTAATAGCCTTTGTTATTCCTTTGCTTCCTTCAAACCCTGAAAATTCTGCACTTGATTTAAAAGGATGCATATGTGTTACCATTATTGTTTTTTTTGCTTTTTTAATTCCTTTATGAGCTTTACTTAGAACTTTAAAAAAGTCTGATTCAGACATAGGTGACACTCCAAAATCAGCTCCGCCTGCTCCAAAAATCCCAAGGTCTTTTGTTATGAATGAATAACCATGTAAATTTTTTGTGTAAGGGCTATACATCTCTGATAAAAAATCTACTGTGGCAAGAGATTCATGATTTCCATGCAATAAAAGAACTGGTTTTTTTAATTTAACAAAAGGGCCAATTAATCCTTTTATATTTGATTCAAACATTGTCAAATCCCCTGCTAAGACAACTAAATCAACTTTTTCTTTTTTTGCTTTTTTAGCAAGTTTTTTTACTAATCCTTTATCACCATGAATATCTCCTGCTGCAAGAATTTTTGTTTTGTTTTTTGACATATTTTTTCTAAGAATTCTTGTTTAATAAATATTATGAAAATTGTTTATTTCCATATTTTTAGACTTTATAGATCATCTCAAATCCATAAAGATGCATATAATTATAATTGGATTCTATTCTAACAATAACAATATCTCCACCACTTAAACTGAGGGAACTTAGATAGGAAGTAATATCAATGGTTGTTAATTCACCACTTGTCACTGCTTTTGTTAATCCTGTGTCAGATGCTGTACTACCTGCACTATATTGCGAACTAACATTTTTTTTATAAGAATAAATATCATAATTAATAGTTTCCGTGGCATCAGGAATTATATAAATATAACCCTTTGTAAGTAAACTGAAATCTCTGGGCACAACAAACTCCCACTTTTCTGAACCAACATTATTAATTCTTGCAGTACTAAATGGATCATAATCTCCATATGTAGCACTTGGATATAATACAGGTAAAAATATTGACCTTGTTTTACTTATTTTATCATCAACATATTTCTTTGTAGCAGCATCTTGGTTTGATTTTGGATCAGCAACATTTATTATATTCTGGTTTTGCATATCTACCATATTTTTAGTTTTAATTTCATAAAGTGGTAAAGTCCAATATACTGCTTCTTCATAAACTGCTATGTTATGACCTGACCTTAAACTGCTCCAAGCTGAACCAGTCCAGCAATACCAGTTTAGAGAACTCAACTGGGCATCTCCATATACTTTAAATTGTAATAGATTGGAACCTGTTGAACAACTACTTAAACTAAGATTAGCTGTTCCACTTCCATCCTTGACTTGCCAATATAAAGGAACTGCTCCATTTGGAACTGTGTAATTAGCATAATAAATACCTCCATCATAATTTGGAGATTGATAAATTCCTATACCATAAGTACTCCAATTTCCATCATAAACATTTGAGCAAGGATAAGAAATTGACCAATCAACAGCACAAGCAGTTGAATCTGAATCTTCTTGGTATCTTGTTTTTGTAACATTTCTTAATGCTCCTGCATCAGTTAATTGACTTCCATTCCCATAATAGAATCCTGTTGCATTAATATTTCCATTCACTTCTAAAGCAGTTGTTGGAGAAACTGTTCCAATACCTACTTTTCCTCCCATTATTGCCATTGTGTTAGACTGAGAAACAGTTCTAGTGGTGTCATCTAATCCTATTGCCATTGTGTTTGTTCCTGATGCTGTTATTTCTTCACCTAAAGCCATTGAATCAGTTCCTGACGCAGTTACATAATGTCCTATAGCAATTCCATAACTTCCTGATGCTGTAGCTGCTCTTCCAATAGCAACAGCTACAGAAGAATCTGTTACAGAACCGGCACCAATTGCAATTCCTCCATTAGAATGAACTTCATTAGAATTTCCAATTGCAATCCCAAAAGCATTATTAATTGTGTTATCATAACCTAATGCTATTTTTCCTATTGCAGTTAAAGTCGCTATAGGAGATGTTGTATTAATTCCTACATATCCTGAAGTGGTATTTACAAAAAATTTATTACTAACATTAAGGTCACTCCCAATATCTAAGGGACTTCCTCCAAATAATGTGCCTTCAATAATTACATCTTTTTCAAAAGTAGCATTTTCTGTAAAGTTTGAGTCTCCAACAACATTTAATTTATTTTGAGGGGTTGAGGTTCCAATACCAACTTTTCCAGTAGAAAAATAAAAGGGATTAGTATCAACAGGAGTTGAAAAAGTTAATCCATTGCTACCTCCTGTGATGTCTCCTCCTGACCAGATAATCTTTCCTGAATTTGACATACTGATGTCATCTCCAATAGTCACATCTCCATCACTTTTCAATTCTGTTCCTCCTGCAAAATAACCATTGCCAGTTATATTTGTGTCTCCAACAACATTTAATTTATTCTGAGGGGTTGAGGTTCCAATACCAACATATCCAGAAGTGGTATTTACAAAAAAGTCATTTGTTCCAACATAAAAATTTTTTGAGACATTTAACTGCCCTTCTTTAACTATAATGTTTCCTGCATTGATGACGAGTATTGAAACTATAACTAATGCAAACAAAAGAATAAATTTATACAAACCTCTTTTTTCTTTCATATCTTTTTATGTTTTTTTTATTTTAAATACTTTTCTTAATTGATTTAAAATCATTTTTCATTTTAATGCAGGAGTAAATATATACTTCCAAAACATTTATAAGTTAGATACTTTCTCAATATATACATTAAACTACATACATCTGAGAATTCAAATGAAAGACAATTTTGATATCTTTTTTAGGAGAAAGCCAGCTCTAATGTTGGTGTCTTTAAAAAAGAACAACCGGATGAGGTATGGTAGTATTTTGGCTAAAGAAGTGGATTGCACATATAGCCATGCAGTGAAAATTCTGCAAACTTTGGAAGCATTGAAATTAGTTGACTTTGAAAAAAAGGGGCGAATAAAATTGATAAAGTTGACTAAGAAAGGAAGAGATGTTGCTGATGCAATTGAAAACATCCAAAGATTGATTCATTAACTACCGCCCCTGAATAAGATTGAAAAGAGATAAACATAATTGTAGATGTTTAATTACAATATAATTTAAAAAAGATTTCTTATTTTTTTAGTAATGAGAAAATATTTAGTGATTACAGGAGGGGTTTTGAGTGGATTAGGCAAAGGTGTTGCTCTTGCAAGCATTGGACATCTTTTGAGCTCTGATTATAAAGTTGTTCCAATTAAATGTGATGGTTATCTTAATGTTGATCCTGGAACTATGAATCCTATTGAACATGGAGAGGTTTTTGTTTTAGATGATGGGGGTGAAGTAGACATGGATTTTGGGCATTATGAAAGATTTCTTGGAACTACTTGCAAATTTGATTGGAATCTTACTATGGGGAAAGTTTTTTCTAAGATAAGAGAAAAAGAAAGAAGAGGGGAATATTTAGGAGAAACTGTTCAGATGATTCCTCATGTTTCTGATTTTATAAGAGAGCATTTTATAAAAGTTGGAGATGAAACAAATGCTGATATTGTTCTTATTGAGATTGGAGGAACTCTTGGAGATATGGAAAATGAATTATATGTTGATGCTGTTAAATCTCTTTCTACTAAAGTTGGAAAGGAGAATGTTTTATTTATTCATTTGACTTATGTTCCTATTCCTTTTGGAGTTAATGAACAAAAATCAAAACCTACTCAGCAAAGTGTTGCTATGTTAAGACATAGAGGGATTAATCCTTCTATAATAATAGCAAGATGTCCTGAAATGCTTACAGATAAAGTTAGGCAAAAGATTGCACTAAGTAGTGGAGTTGAAAAGGAGGCAGTTATTACAGGAATAGATGTCGACGATGTTTATAAAATTCCCTTAATTTTTGAAGAACAAAACATGTCGCAATTACTAGCAAGAAAATTAAATATTCCAGTTAAGCCTAAAGTAAATAAACTAAGGCAATTGATTCTTAACAGGCAAAATGCAAATAAAGAGATTACAATTGCAATTGCAGGCAAATACACTGCTCTGGAAGATTCTTATGCGAGTGTTGTTGAGGCATTAAATCACTGCTCTGCTCATTTTTCAACAAGAATTAAAATTAAGTGGATAGAAACAAGCAATGATGACTTGGATTTAAACGGGGTTGATGGAGTTATTGTTCCAGGAGGATTTGGTGCAAGAGGAACAGAAGGAAAAATTAAAATTATTAAAAAATGCCGTGAGAACTCAATACCTTTTTTAGGAATTTGTTATGGTTTGCAGATGGCTGTTATTGAATTTGCAAGAAATGTCTGTGGATTAAAAAATGCTAATTCAACTGAAATTGATGAAAAAACTTTGCATCCAGTAATTGATATTTTAGAAGAGCAAAAACAGGTTATTAATAAAGGTGGAACAATGAGGTTAGGAGCTTATCCAGCTATTTTAAAAGAAGAAAGTATAGTCTTTAATTTGTATAGACAAAAAGAAGTATCAGAGAGACATAGACATAGATATGAGGTGAATCCAAAGTATCATGAGATTTTACAAAAATCAGGGATGATCTTTTCTGGAACATCTCCAAATGGCTCTCTTGTTGAATTTATTGAATTAAAAAATCATCCTTATTTTGTTGCAACTCAAGCACATCCAGAACTTAAAAGCACTTTAATGAAACCAGCTCCTTTATTCAATGGATTAATTGATGCTTGCTTAAAGAGAAAAGATTTAAATATTTCTTAGTATTTTATTTTTTATGAAAGAAAATTCAAAAGAGGTTTTATTGGAATTTAATTTGCCAGATTTTAGAAAGCAAGATGTAAAAGTTAAATTGACAAAAAATTCTCTTGGTGTTAAGGCACAAAGAAAAACAGAAAAGAAAGTTCAGAGAAAAGGTTTTTTTCACAAAGAGAGTTCAAGCCATGTGTTTAATTATGCAACTACTTTGCCAAATGTAGATGCAAAAAAAGCAAAGATAACTTTTACTAAAGGAGTTTTAAAGATAAAAGCTCCTAAGAAATAATATGGTGCTCCAATACAAACTGAAAACTGAAACTAGGTGGAAAAAATATCCTGGCAAAGATAAACTAAAATATCCTGTTTCTAAATATGATTTTAGATTATTAAATGAGGCAAAGACAAAAGTTCTTGTTCCAAAAGGGAATTATACAAAAGTTATGAAAAGATTCAGGCAAATAGAATTCTTTAAACATAGAGGATAATTTTTTAAACAAAGTAAATTTAGAATATTAAGACTCAGTAGCTCAGTTTGGTTAAAGCTAAAGCAAAAATCATCCTGAGATTGAGCAAACAAAAAAGGCTCTGTAGCTCAGTTTGGTTAGAGCACCAGAATTTGGATTATATGGAATATAATTTAAATGGTGAAACTCTTAATCTGGGTGTCGGGGGTTCAAATCCCTCCAGGGCCATTTTTCATTTTGTAGTTATAAAGAATCTTAATATATCTCTTTTAATTAATATTGTTATGGATAAAATAGATTTAAGTATTTTTGATAAAAAAAGAAAATTAAAAATTCCTAAGAAAATAAATGAAGATCTTGCTGAGGAAGTTGGAATTCATGTAGGCGATGGCTCTATGAATATTTATAACAAGAGTTATGTTTATTCTTTAGAAGGTCACATAATCGATGATAGAAAATATTTTCTTAATCATATCTCGCCTTTATTTAAAAGATTATATAATCTTAATATTAGATTAAGAGAGAGAAAAAGTGCAGGAGTGTTTGGATTTCAAGTTGGTTCTAAAGGATTAATTAATTTTAAAAGTAACCTTGGTTTGCCTTTAGGTTCTAAGGAAGGCATAGAGATTCCAAGAGTAATCCTTAATTCAAATAAAAAGATACTTGCAGGATTCATTAGAGGACTATTTGATACTGACGGAGGAATTTATTTAGAAAAAAAATACAAAAAATTTTACCCTAGAATACAGTTAGTTAATAAATCTCTTAATTTAATGAAACAAGTTAAAAAGATTCTAACTGAAGTTTTTGAGTTTAATCTTTCTTCAAGAATTGAAGATAAATATTGCAGGTTAATAATCAGAGGTGATAAAAATTTTAAAAAATGGATGAAAATTATTGGTACAAATAATCCTAAAAATGTAAAAAAATACAAACTTTATACTCAATAGAAAGTTTAAAAAATTATACTTTTCTTCTATTTATATGAAAAAGATTATCTTTTTATTTTTTATTTTGTTTTTAATTGAAAGCATTAGTGCAGCAAGCATAAATTATCAAATTTTTGAGAATAAAGTTTTAGTTCAAGAAGATTTTGGAGAAGTGAGAAATTTTGAATTAAAACTCCCTTATGATACAGATGTTTTTGAGACAGATTCAGATTATATTCTTCTTCCTCAAGAAGAATATAAATTGCTTAAAGTTAATTTTTCAAAGAATTTAAATTTTAGTTATATAACAAGTTCTATGATTGAGAAATCAAAAAATAAATATTTTTTTATTATGAAAAATAATTTTAATGAGAAACAAGATATAAAATTATTTCTTCCAGAAGCCGGAGCTTTAATGAAAGATAAATCTTTGATTTTTCCAAAAACAGAAAATATTTCTACAGATGGAAGAAGAATTATTTTAGAATGGAAAAATTTTAATGATGAAGAAATTGTGGTTGCTTATGAGATTATTAAAAATTCAGAAAATTTTTGGTTTTATATTTTGATTATCTTAATAGGAATTTTTGCTATTTTATACACTTTTCAATTAATAAAATCTAAAAAAAAGCTTGAAAAATGGAAAGAGAAAATAAAAAAACAAAAAAAGAAAATAAAAGAAAAAACAAAAAAAGAACTCACAAAAAATTTATTTAAAGAAGAAAAAGAAATAATTGAATATTTAATGGAAAAAAAAGGGAATGAATCTTGGACAAAAGAAATTGTAAGAGATTTAGGAATTTCTAAAGTTAGATTGAGCAGAAAATTAAGAAATTTAGAGCAAAAAGAATTAATTGAAAAAATCCCTTTTGGAAATGAAAATAAAATAAAGCTTCTTAAAACCCAATAACTTGTTTCATGTTGTTTCACATATTAATTATATAGTATTTTGTTCTTTGATTATTAACAAATCCCAATTAAATCGCAGGAGGTAAAATAAAGCGTTATAAAAATCAAAATGAAAACAATAACAACATTGATGATAGTGTTTATGGCTTTTGCTTTAGTAAGTCCTTTAGTAATGGCTCAAGAAAATTTGTCTCAAAATGAGACTCAAAATATCTCTTTAACTGATGAGAACTTGACTGAAGTTAGTCCAGGAGTTGGTCCAGATTCAATCTTTTATGGATTAGACAGAGCCATGGAAAGAATCTCTTTGGCTTTAACTTTTAATAGAGCAAGAAAGGCTGAAAAAGCTTTAAGAATTGCAGATGAAAGACTTGCAGAAGTTGAAGCAATGATAAAGAAAAATAAAAGCAAAGCAGCAGATATTGCTCAAAGAAAGCATGACAAAATTTTGGATTATGCTGAGAAAGAAATTGTAGGAATTGATAGTGATGGGAATGTAAATGCTTCTGAGAAAGCTTTAGAAAGAATCTCAAAGATAAGACTTGGATTATTAATGCATAGTGAAAGAATTGCATTAATTCATCAAAGAATTTTAGATAGACTTTCTCAAAATCCAAATGTTAGTGCAGAAAAAATTGCTCATCTTGAAGAAGTTTTCTCTAAAATTGAAAACAAAAGCCGATTCATAGAACAGAAAGTTGCTCAAAGAAGAAAAAATATAAGAACAAAATATAAAGTTTTGTCTCAGAAAAATGAAAGTGAATTGACTGAACAAGAAAAGCAATTTTTAGATAAAGTGAATAAGATTAAGGAAAGAATAAATGAGTCAAATCTAACAAGACAAGAAATGAGAAATGCAATTAATAAAAAAATTATAAGAAATTTTGTTAGAAAAGAGATTCAAAAAAGAAATCTAAGTAATGCAAAATTGAATCAATCAACATTAAATGCTTCAGCAGTAGTAAACAAGCCCATGACTTTAAATGCTAAAGCAATAGCAAATTAATCTTTATTTTTTTATTTTTTTTATTTATTTTTTATTATTAAGTAAATTATTGTGAAAAAAAGAGCAAGAATTATAGGAATTATTACTAATTTAACTTGGTTTTGTGGAAAGAATAAAATTGAGATTAATGATAAAAGAGTTAAGATAGGGAAACTTTTTTGAAGTGATTCTGTGATTGTCATTATCTATAATCTCTTCTTGTATGCCCACATTTTGTGCATTTAAAGAATTTTGTTTCAGCTTCATCACTTGCTCGTGTTTGGACTGTCCAGAAATAGGCTTTTTCATTTCCACATTTTTTGCATTTTTCGTTTATTATCGGAAGAGTTGATTCTTCTTTTCCTGAGATTACAGCAACTTCTTGTTTTTTCCCTATTTTCTCAGAAGTTTTTAATTTAGGGACTTTTTGTTTTAAAGTATAATTGCATCTAGGACAACCTAGATTTTTTTTCTTTTGAATTAAAACTGCTCCGCATTTGGGACAAAATTCCATCTTTAGTTTATTGCTTTTTTCTTTTTAAAGTTTTAGTTTTCTCGACAAAAACCTCTTTCTGAAGGATTTCTTAAGGGTTCAAAAAAGATTAATTTGCCCCATCCTAAATATGGAGCAATTCTAAAAACTGCTCTTCCAATAATCTGATTTTCATTAATCTCTTTTTCAACATTTAATTGCCCATTATTATTGTCTCCCATTGTTGAAAAAATTAAAGTATTATTTTGTTTTTTTATTTTGATTATTCTATGTATAATAGGATTTGCTTTATTTGTTTGAAAAACAATTACATCTCCTATTTTTAATTTGTCTGCTGGTGTTCCTATGATAAATAAAATATCTCCTTTGTTAAATCCTTTTTTAAAAGAAAATTTTTGAAACTCTGACTGATTTATATTTATTTCTGAATATTTTAAAAAATGCCTTTGCCACCAATCATTAAAATTTGAAAAAAGATTTCCTTGATGGTACATTGAACAGGATTCAACAATTGCTAATGGAAGCTTAGTTCCAGTTATTAAACTTAATCCTGGGAAAAAAATTAATTTTATAAATAAAAGCAAAAAGATTACTGAAAAAATCCATCCTTTTATAGAATCATCTTTCCATAATAAAAACCAAATTTTTTTAAAAAAATCTTTCACCTTTTTTTTAAATTTCATAAAAAGATTATGAAAGATTGGTTTTTATGTGTTTTGATAATCAACTTTCTAAAACCAAAACATTTAAATAGTATATATTTATAGTATATACGAGTTGTGTATACAATCCCTATTTGTATAACAAAAAAGAAAGATTATCACCTCTTTTCAACCTACAGCCCATCTTTTGATGGGCTTTATAGTCATAAAAAAACAAAAATGGACATATTTGACAACAAAATACTTTGTAATAAATGTGGGAATGAGATGAAAAAGATAGAACTTTCTAAAAATGGTTTTTTACTTAGAGCAATGCAGTGTCCTAAGTGCAAATCAAAGATAATTCATCCTCTTGATGAACAAGAATACAATAAATATATAATTTTAAAAAATAAAGAATTTAAAGTAAAAATGAGATTAGTAGGAAATAGTTATGCTGTTTCAATTCCAAAAGAAATCCTCTCATTTATGAGTGAACAGAAAAAAATAATAAATGAAATGGTTAAATTGTGCTTTGAAGATTTTGGAAAATTAAGTTTAAATTTCGGAGAATTTAAAAAATAAAAATGGCAGAAATAAAATCAATTAGATTAAATGTTGCTGAAGCATTGCCTGATGATGCATATAAAGGAATTGCCAGAATAGACGCTGAGGTTATGAGGGAGCTTGGAATTAGACGAGGCGATGTTATAAAGATTAAAGGAAATAGAGAGACAGTTGCGATTGCTGATAGGGCTTATCCTGCTGATGTAGGCGAAGGCATAATTAGAATGGATGGTATTTCAAGAAAAAATGCTAAATCTGGAATAGGCGATGTTGTTATGATTTCTAAAGCTGAAGTTAAAGAAGCTAGAAAAATAATGATTGCTCCTGCTCAAAAAGGAATAATGGTTCAAGCTGATTCTGAGAGTCTTAAAAGAGGACTTTTAGGACGAAGCATGGTTAAAGGTGATGTTGTGGTTTTAGGAGGAGTTCAAAGACGAAGAGATTTATTTTCTGAAATGGGGCTTGGAGAAGATTTTGGAAATATGTTTGGAGAAGAGCTTGGAAATATGTTTGGAAATCTTGGTGGGGGAATAACACAAATTAAATTTTTAGTTGTAAATACAAATCCTAATCAGCCTGTAATAATCACTGAAAATACTGAAGTTACATTAAGCCCAAAAGCAATAGACATTAGCGATGAAAAAATCCCAGAAATTACTTATGAGGATATTGGAGGATTAACAGATGAGATTAAAAAAATCAGAGAAATGGTTGAAATTCCTATTAAGCATCCTGAAATTTTTCAAAAATTAGGAGTAGAAGCTCCAAAAGGAGTTTTATTGCATGGACCTCCTGGAACAGGAAAAACAATGCTTGCAAAAGCTGTTGCAAATGAATCTGATGCTAATTTTATTTTGTTAAATGGACCTGAAATTATGTCAAAATTCTATGGAGAATCAGAAAAAAAGATTAGAGATATTTTTGAAGAAGCAGAAAAAACTGCTCCAACAATTATCTTTATTGACGAGATTGATGCTATTGCTCCTAAAAGAGAAGAGGTTCAAGGAGAAGTTGAAAGAAGAGTTGTTTCTCAATTATTAACTATGATGGATGGTTTGAAATCAAGAGGAAAAGTTATTGTTATTGGAGCT
>Ga0164318_10001638_pt1 | contig 20124 bp, 39 predicted proteins | sample GuaBasSedimGuay9_FD_113734 | JGI IMG/M metagenome (GOLD analysis project Ga0164318, IMG submission 113734) | Subseafloor sediment microbial communities from Guaymas Basin, Gulf of California, Mexico - Guay9, Core 4571-4, 0-3 cm | ecosystem: Environmental > Aquatic > Marine > Hydrothermal vents... | reverse complement strand
TTAAAGCCACACGGGTTAAGTACTGATTTAAACCACAGGTACATATCACAGGTGCTATCGTAGTCCTGTCAGGAAAATTATGAATACTACAATCCCAAGCATGCTGCATATTAAAAGCCATTTAAAACTCTCCTTCCAGCGGGGAACTGAGGTAAAGCTAAAAATTCTATAGGCACTTGCTGTATAAAATCATGCTTTGAAACACATAGCATGGTGGCTATCTTACAGAAAGATTGTGGATGATAACTTTTAGCTTGTACTATAGTCCCTGGTAAGAACGCGTGCCAAATAGTTTCTTTTGGAAAATCACAGTCTGGTTGATAGATTATAACCAAATCTGTATTCAAAGGAAAAGGTAAAAGATCTATTCTCTTCATCCTTTTTGTAAAACCCTTCTCCCACTCAAGGTAAAGCTCACCAGCTGCAGGATAAGCTTTACCTGCTAATCCATCCTGATAAGCTAATTCTTTAGCCATACGAGTGAAGGTCATGAGATTTCCTCCCTTATTGAGTACCTCTCTTTACTAGTAATCTCACAAGTAGGAACTTTTCTACAACCAATTACATGCTTAAGCCAATCTACAGTGAACTCTAATTTATCTAGTTCAACTACAGTATACCAGCTTTTAAATTTACCATTAACATATAATGGCCGATACCCATTTTCTTTTAGCTCATCCTTTGCACTAAAAGGAGCGCCTTGCGCATAAACTACATAGGTTACAGTCTTCGCAGCTTTTAATAGCTCAGGAAACAAGTTTAGTCGTATAATCACTTCTAACGTAGCCTGAACATCCACGAGGGCCCTATGAGCATTATAATGGAAACGTGCTACATAAGCAAGATACTCTAATTTATGAGAAGAGATACCCCTCTTTTTAAAGTCAACATCTTTAAGAGAGCATGCCCAAGCTACATCCATAAACTCAGGACACCATCGCTCTAGCATTCTACGATCAAAATTTGAATTATGAGCCACTGCAAGATGACAAGTTCTAACATCCTCAGCAACTTCACCCCAGTCAATAGACTGTCCTAAACAATCCTCATCAGTTATACCATGAATATGAGAATTAAGAATAGGAAGATCAGGCTGACGAAGTTGATCAAAGCTTGTAATGACATTACCTAACTCGCCTTGAGCGTTGAATTCAACGATTACATAAGCAAGTTCAATAATCTCATCTTTAGCTGTATCAACCCCTGTTGTTTCAGTATCTAGAATCATTAGTCTGTAAGCATCAGGTCTACTCTCCTGAACTGTCATAACAGGTAATGATTCTAGAATAACGAGTGTATCTAACACCTCTTGTGGTACACCGTATCCTAATAATTTTTGTTTCATTTGAAGAGTCCTTTTAATTTATTAAGTAATGAAACTTTTTTTCCTGTAGAATTAGTTTCATCCTCTTCTTTCATAAGCTGTTTAAAATTAGATTGGGTTGTATTACTCAGCCTGTTGTGCCTAGCATTAACTTCAGTTAAGATATCAGCCAAGTAAGAATCATCCGGCTCTTCTAACTCTTCCACAGGACTTATAAACCGTCCAAAGTCAGTTGATGCTTCTTGATTAGCTTCTAACTCTTCAACAAATTTTTCTAAAGTTAAGTCACAAAAATCATCTACCCAATCTGCTATGTAAAAAAGTCTGTCAGGAGCAAAACTAAAACAGCCAAAAAGTATAGGATCTTTTTCTTTAATCTTTTCTTTATTGGTCTTTAGTTCCTTGCCCGTGTAATCCAAATATAGAACCCAAAACTCATCAAAAATGCATTTTTCTTTAAGTTCTACTAAAAGAGCTTCTATATCTTTTGGCATTAACCTAGGATATTTTTCAATAGGTTTAAAATATACTATGTCTGCTAAAACTTGCACTTTTTTAAACAGGTTAATAGATTTTTTATTAACATACTTTGAATAGCCCACAGCACTTGCTTCAAGTTCTTTAACAGTTATAGCCAAAGCTAAAGAGAATTCTTCAAAAGCTGCTTTCTGCCCTGTGCTCTTTAGCCTTTTAACCGAAGAAGCTAATCTTCTCAGTTTGCTTTTAAGCACTTCTTTCTCAGTTTCTTTCAACTTAGACTTGACTAAGGAAAAATAAACTTTAGGGTTTGTTATTCTATCTCCCTCTTTGTTTCCTTTGAATTTCTGGATTGTACCAGCATTAGACATAGCTTCTGCAGTCCATACTTCATTTAAAGGAGCAGTACCAGTAAATGTACTATTAGAAATTACATAGGTTGTATTACCCATTCCACTTGTAGTAGTCATTTGTTTCTCCTTTGGTTGGCTGGCTACTTACTATCTCTTTGTTTTATAATCTAGAGATTGTATATTTCTGAGACTCGTAAGTCAACCAGCCAACCAAGTCAGTTACTTCTTCTTAGCAGGCATCAGCTCTTTGCAAGTGAATTCTGCTTTGCTGTACCGCTGGCCATCTTTATTCTGCTGACGACTAGCTGTAATAATAGTTGTTACATCCCCAACGCCAAGAGGTGGTACTTGCTTGGCAAGCTTCTTGGCATAATCCAAGAAAGAGTAACGGGAAGTAGGACTAAGCACCAGCTGATGCTCTTTCATCTCACCGTCAACTTCTTCTTCCCAGTCCAACTCATACATGTGACGCATACCAGGATAATTTGAGATAGGCTCGCCATCCTCAGTAAACTTACCATCATAAGACTTATAGTAAGTGTTACTGTCCTCATCAAAAAACTGATACACTTTCCGGCCACCAAGCAGTTTAATCTCCAAAGAGTCAACCACACGATCACCATCCTTGTAAAGCAATTGATTACCATCAAGTACTACACGGGCGGCAAAGCCACCATCAGCAATACCATCAAAAGAAGCATTGGCTTGCTGTACAGCACTGGGCTCCTTAATAGTAATTGCCTTTTCTTCTTCTGGTTGTGCCGCAATTGTTACATCATCCAAATTAGCCATCTTGTTCTCCTTTTAGAAAACGGGTTATGTTATAGAGCTCGTGCCTATTCTGTTCGACGAACTCCGGGTCAGTCTGGTACAATGCTATAAGCATAGTCTTTAAGCCATTATACCCAAGAGGTGCTAGATCAATAAAAGGAATAAAGTTCTCATCGAAAATATTCCTTCTATCTGATACAGTTTCATACTGTCTGGCAACTGCATCCATTACCTTGCTCTCTTCGCAGGTATCAAGATACTTAATAATACCTGTGAGTGAGAATGCCATTTATTTTACCTCCTTTCTTATAAGCGATCCTTAAATAATGGGTGGTACTTAGCCTCTTTATTAGTAAAGACAAGACGTGTAGCTAAAGAATCTTTTCTTGACTTCATAAACAGGTACAAGGCTACTACCATCCAGCTTGTCTCATACCTAAGCCTGTAGCAGGCACCTTTACCATCCGTAATATCTTCATAGAACTCATATATTTGATAACGCATGCTACTCCTTAATATCAGTTACTTCTAAAAATCTTACTAACTCTTTTTTATCTTTTAAAAGATTAACAGAGAAGTCTTTCTTTTCCACTAATTTGGGTAACATCTTATTTATCTCTACCGACCCCCGCACAGCATATGCTATAACAGTAACAGGATTTTTCTGTCCAGGTCTATCTAATCTTGATATAGCCTGATCAAAAGAATCAAGATCATAAGAGTACTCAAAGAAAAACACATGGCTACTGACTGAAAAATTGGTACCAACTCCCGCAGACTGTGGATGCGCAATCATTAGCCTGCAAGAATCATCATGTTTAAATTTTTCTTTCTGAGCATCAACATCACTAATACCACCAAAGATAACAGCTGGGTTATACTCCTTAAGCTGTTCTTTTAATCTTTTGATTGTATGCCGATAGTGCGCATAGATAACAACCTTCCCACTAATACCTTCCATGTCTAAGCTAATCTGTTTAAACTTAAGACTATCACATGGTAAATCAAGTTGCATTGGGTTTGTGATTATCTGGTGTGCTCGTACCAGTAATGCACCAGCGTTCATACCCTCTATAAACTTAGTATCAAGTTCTAGAATAGAATCTCTTAAAAAGATTTTATACAGCTTAAGCTGCGTGGGGTCCCATTCAATTTTTCTAACTTTGAACGTTACCTCTGGTAAATCATGCATGTCTCTTTTCATATGCCGCATAGAAAAGCCATCAAGAATATCTGATACCTTTTGCGTACCTATGTACATGATAAGCATACGTTTTTTAAATCGCATGTGCGCCCTTTTGAAATGATCAAAAGAGTTATAATATTTACCAGGTCTAAGAATATTTATATAGGAATAAGCATTCTTCAATCCATTGGTTATAGGAGACCCCGTTAGCAAATAAACTCTAGTACAAAGTCTAGATAGCTTAGTCAGCTTTTTGGTACGTTGTGAGCTATGATTCTTTAAATAATGAGCCTCATCTATAGTTATCATCACTTTATGATCTAACGCTAATTTATAGAACCTGTCTATATCATCAGCTATAGTTTCATAAGTTACAATAATAATAGGCTTCAGGCTCATGAATTTTCTCACGCGTCGAGGTGCACGGTAGACACGCACTAATTCTTTAGCATCACAAACTATCATGTCAGTAAATACTTCATACCAGTCACTAACAACAATCTTAGGTGTTACTATTATGGCATAGTCACAATGGCCATCTTCTATAACACCTTTAGATAAAAGAGCACTAGGTAGAGTCTTCCCAGCACCCATCTCAGAGAAATTTGCCCAATGAGAATTATTCGCCAGAACCACTAGGTCTTCTCTTTGTTCTTTAAACAGTTTAAATGGTGCTTGTAAAGCTAAGTTCATAGCAGCCTCAATAGAGCGATTTCTCTGTCTTTTATTAACATAACTTCTTGTACCATCTCGGCAGCAGTTAACTCCTCAGTAATTTCAATATCAAGAACATCAACCACGTCTTTTAATTCCTGATATACTGCACGTACGCCCATTTGAAGTCCTTTATTATAGGCATCAGCTGCAGATCTAGCTACAAATCCTTTAGGACAGTTTTCAACTATTTCCGTGATACTTTTCATATTTAATCTCCTAAATTGCAAGTGGCTACTATCTTAACTCCTTCAAGAGTTACGGAACCTTTTTTCTGAATTAAGTGTGTACCAAAGTTAAGTAATTCACCTAACCTTATTTCAATAAGAACACTCTCTTCTGTAGTTTCAAGAATATCTATTACTAAATTTTCTTTAATATAGAATTCAGTTGCCTCTTCATCAATAAAAGAAATAGAATCACTTACCTTGACCGCATTAGCGATTAAAGTTCTCTTTAATTTTTCTGTGAGCTTGATCATAACTGTAATTTCTCCTCTTCCACTTTTTCTTCAGGGAGTAAGTTAGGCAAGGAAAGTCCTCTTGCTTGAAGTTCATCCATGCTCAAAATACAGCAGAGCTTCTTGCCACTAGACTTAAATTTCCATATATACGAATCTTGTTCAAAATAAGACTCCTTCCTAAGAAGTTTAATCAAACTTGTATAGTTCATGGTGTCCGCCTCAACATTATACTCAGCAGCGAACTTGGAAAATTTCATGTAAATAAGTTTCAGATTTAAGAACAGCTTGCCTTCTTTTCTTTCAAACTCATAACCATAGGTTATTGCATATCTCTCATCTGCTTCAATCATGAGGTCAATACCCTCAAGAATCTTATCTACATCAGTCTTACGGGCTTCAGCCCTGTCTTCCGCTGTCAGCTCTACAGTCTTACGTATGTGCTCTTGTATTGCTTGCTCTATCTGAGGGATAGGACCATACTTGCTACAAGCTTTCCCCAGAAGCTTTAGGCCTGCTATTACAATAGTCTGATTCAAGCGTGGTCTATCAATAAACACATCAGGCACAAGACGCTCACTCATATCCAAAATAGTCTTGAGTTCGTCATCCCTAATAGCCAGTGCTTCCTTTAATAGTAAAGAGCCTAACTTCTCCAAAGGTGCAGACTGTAAGGCTTTAAAGCCTTCAAGATAAGGGGCAGACGTACTCTTATTAAGATGAACCTCAATGATTCTGTCCCGTGCCGCAGGTTCCGTAACTGTTTGCTCACCGGCTAAGATAATTGGCGCACGATAGAAATAAGTATTTATCTTCTGAGAAGCCGTGCCACGTTCACCAACCTCGTTGTTATATGCTGCCCGAATAAGCTTAGATACCATCTTTACTTGGAAGTGGTTAAACATAGAAGCTTTATATTCATCCAACATAAGAGGTACGGTGTTGTTTGAATTAGCACTCTTGATTAGCGTGAATGAAGTTACATCTGCTATGGACTTAATATTATCCATTTCTAAACCATACAACCGTTTAAGGTTTAGAATAGACTGAGTCTTACCAGCACCAGCTGCACCAAAGATAAAGAGTAGTGGGAACTGACGTGTAAACTCAAAAATACGTTCTTTAAAAAATGTAGCGGCAAACCAGCCCACTAATGAGGTTGTTATCTGTGGAGTATTAAACTTGAATAAAGCTGAAAAGATATGGTCCAGTTCGCCCTGTGAAGGACGCTGGTTATGAATCAGTTTCATAGGTAAGTAATAATCAGTTTCAAGGAGAAGCTCATTCTCTTCTCCATTAGGACCAATGGATCCCTCTTTAGAAACAAAGTGCCACTTACCTCCAACCTTGTGCAAGCCTATGACTTTAACACCTGTCTTCTGTGGCACCTCAACTTGCGCGGCTAGTTTAAATAATTTTTGCACTTCTACATCGCCTCCAAAATAAGCAAAGTCTGGATGAGGTAATCTTTTAATAAGAGCAGACTTACTAGCCCAGTCTGGTTGAGTGAATACAACATTGGCCGATCTACCATTATCTGATATTAGAGATACATTTATTGTAAATTCAGATTCTGTTAAAGGATCAATATATTCAACTATAGATCTAGGTACTATGGCAAATGTTGTAATCTGTACACGACCAGTTTCTGTCTTTCTAAAATAACAGTTGTGTGCAAGCTCAAGACCAAGACTAGTATCATAATCTTTATCTATTTGGTCCTGCTCTATAGGGCAATCCGCACACTGACACTCAACATTTAATCTAGATGCAGAACAGTTAAAGTCATATTGACCTGAGCTATTAACATAGTTAAAGATTGACTTTAGATGCTGGATTTTATCTTTATGAGTCTTGTAAACAGAAGAAGGATATGTTTCCAGAAATTCCTGGGCCTTCTCGGTTAACTCTTCAAATGACCAGCCTCTACCTTTGCCATACGAGGATAACAGTAGGGTTAGATGGTTGAACCTTCTGCCTGCTTTTATATCTTTTACAGCAAGTACATTTTTAATACAGTCAGGATCATCTGGTAACTGTTTTAACTTCTCATCCGCTATCGTGATTATCTTACGCGGTTTGTACGTACTGCGACGAAACAAGGCGGATAACTCAGCACTAAAGCTTACTTTCTTTTTTAACTCCGTAGGAGGACCAGGAACTAAAGTGCGGTTAAATATTGCCTTGAAGTCTAATCCGAAAATCTCAGCAGCGGTCAGCGCAACCTTATAACGGCCGCTTGCGCGTTGAATATTCTCAATTCGCCACATCCTGCCTTTGCCGCCGGAGTAGATACCATAATCCAAATAGGCTAGATTGAACTCGACCGCGACTTGTTTATAGGTGTATGCTAGGTGCTGGGTTGCTTTACCAGAACTGAATACTTTAGCAGGTACGAGGATATGAAAACCTTTTCCACCTGTACAGTGAATAAGGAGATCATTGAGATTTACCCCGTAATCTGCATAAAGAGATAAGAGGAGTCTCCGGCAATCATCTAGCGAATCATTCTCATCTTCTGCATCAATGTCAAAATACAGCGGCCCTTTATAGAAGATTTTTTCACCCTCTTCTAGACGGCTAACATCTTGATCTACAGAAAGAACGGTCTTGAAAAAGGCATCTGCAGGAACTGCTTCAGGCTTATTCTCGATGAGCTTCCACTTACCTTTGCCTTCAGGCTTAGTGTATATAAACATATTAAGAGCGCTTTAATTTAGCAATAATTTCAGCCTTTTTGAGACCCTGAAACTTTAGCTTTTTATACTCCTTAATTTGTTCAATACACTCCTCTGCATAAGAACCTTTACTGCCGTACATATCAGGTTCGATGCCCCTTACTGGTGGGGTAAGAATTTTCTTGTGGGTAAGATCATAAATCATAGCTGAAGAATAACCGCTAATCTCCATGAGCTCTTCTAAAGTATATCTTGGCATTCTAACCTCTTATTAGTAATAAGATTAAAGTCATACAGTTCAAAAAGAAGTTTAAGAATACTAACCAATGAATAGCTGTTAGTCTCTCCATGTTAAAATCCTACGTTAGTACAGTTATCTATAGCTCGCTTAAGATCAGCGGCAACTACAGTTACCTTAACACTTCCAATATTAAGTACGACAAATGAGTCACGATTCCAATGACTAGAAATAATTATTTCTTCTTCAGTAGAATCATCTCCATAAGTATTAACCGTGGCTGTATTCTTTATCTTTGACATACACGCACCATAGTTCCTAGTCGATGGCTAAAGACATCCCCTACTATAGCAGACTTCATCCACTCAACAAGTTGTTTATCTTCTATTTCTTGTTGAGCACTCATCCATCCAGGAATAAAAGTTAAGTCTTCAACATACTCACAGACGTCTAAGCCACCTTCAGTATCCATGAAGTACGTGAAAGAACACTTCTCTTCTCTTATTATGGAATAAACCTGGGGTGGCTTATCTGGGTAAGACACTTTGATAATATTTTTTATCTCCCCACCACTATCAAAGAGATCTTCTAAGCTAGAAATTAATCTGAATGCTTCTATACGTTTCATAAAACCTCCTTTAAATTATTTAAACTCTTTGTATAAATCCCCTCAATCCTCTATACAAAAGGTTTAAAAGATGGGCCCTGAATTGGCAGGGCCCATCTTAGTATTACACCCTATTTACCAGACTTAAATATTAATCATCTAGATCAAGTTCGCCATCAGAGGCTTCTTCAACTGGAGCTGCTTTTTTCTTGAAGCCACGTGGTGCGAGTGCTTTTTCAAGAGTTAATTCAGCGCCCAGTGCGGTGCCATCAGCTGCAGCTTTGGTCTTGCGAACCCGCTCACAGATTTCAACACCGGTCTTACGGCAGTAGTTAATGTACCACTGGATTGAAGCAGCAGTCGTAGGTTTGGTCTCAGGATAGCCGAGTTCAGCAGCATAATCAGCAAAGTGCTCAGCCATTTCAGTGACAGGAATGTCGGCATATGCCTCATCTTGTAACATCTGAATAGTAATCCAACCAACAGTGCCCTCTTTCTTACCAGCGTTACGCTCTTCAATAGGCTTGACTTTCGCCTTGGCGCGATGAATGGAGCCATCTTCCTGATTAACAACCAGATTAAAGCGGCCGGCAAATTCTTCCAGGGCTTCCATATCACCTTCAGCATAGAAATGTTGACAACCCCGGACCTTGAGTGAATCCATTGTTTCCTTGTCAAGATCAAGATCGGTCAAGCCAATTTCAACAAGCTCTTCGAACAGGGCTTTTTTCTTGGCACCAGCATTACTGCCAGCTTTCTTTACGAAGGTGTCCAGGAATGGGCGGGTTTGGTCATTTAGTTCGATTCCGGATGCTTCTGCAGCTTCTTCAATTGTTTCATACTTCAATTTTCCAGCCATGATTTCTCTCCTTTGAGATTGGGTTAGATTCAATTATACGCTACTTGAATCACTTAGTAATCCTAAAACTTTTTCCACCAAAACTTCCACGGGTTCAATAGTGCATAGTTCTGTTACCTCCTCCTTTCTAAAATAAGAACTAAATACCTGACGATAAGCTGTATCAAGAGCTCCCTGATCAGTCTTATCCATAAGGTTAATAACTGAATGACGCTTAGCACGCTCCTCAGCAGGTAAGTGTAAATAAATAACGTGACCCTTATCACGTTTCATTAATAAGTTGTTGAAAGCATATAGATCTGAAATAGATAAGTTGCTAAGAACAGAGCCATAGGCAAGATCAGAAATCCAAGACCTGTCACTTAGAACAGTAACACCGGCATCTAGCAGTGGCTTAGTGACCGCTTCCCATTGATATAAGGAATCTGCCAGAAAAGCTGCACGACGGGCATTCTCCGGCATCCAAGGGTCGCCTAAAACCATGCCCCGAAATGATGGATAACGTTTCCCGCAAAGCTTAGGTTCAAACCCCTCATTAATAAGAGCTTGACGACCACCTGGCTCCTTAACTACAATGCATGGAATACGGGCTGCGACTGCTTTTATAAGAGTAGTCTTACCCACATTATCAGCGCCTTCAAAGATTAAGTACATAATTCAATTGCCTTCATTACTTGATTATAAGTATTAACATTAATATTATGCTGTCTTGCAAGACGCATAGCTCTGTCGCTAAATCGTCTGTTATCAACAGAGGGTTCAATATCCATTACGTTATGAAGCCGTTTGGGATACGCAATATCATCAATCTCACTAAAGCAATAGATATATTCCCCAAGCTTTAGAATGTAAAAGTCATATCTGGTTGCGTCTCCCGGCTCTGAAATAATATGATATACTTCACTTTCAATTTGTGTTAAGAGCATATTAAATTCCACTTCTTGGCTAACCTTGAGCCATGTGTCATTGCTTCCCAAGCCTGTAGCTCGGGATCATAATGTTTGTATAACTCAAATAGAGGTTTAATAGTAAGTTCTGCATCCTCAGCAATAGCTAAAATATAATTTAACAGTGATAAGAACCCATGCTTTTTCAAGTACTTATCCATTTTTAAAACTTTTGCCCTTAGAGTCTTCCATTGAAGTCTATTAAGAGATACAGGATACACTAAACTATCCTGAACAGCAGCTATTAAAGCTAAGGGTGGGTTTTCACCCACACTTAGCGTTTTTAACAGACCTTCAACTTGGCAAGTAACACCTACCCTAAACAATGGTTGCATCTCTGTCTCTCCATGGGCCAGTTTGAATTGTACTTTTTAACGCGGGCGCCACAGTTACAGCAAACGACTCTCCCGGACCATACAAGCGCTTCCTCCCAACTAAGGGAATTCTTATGCGCTTTGACTGCAGCCATCACTTTAGGTCGTTGTATCTGTAAAAGGGCGTCCACGACCTGGTCTTCAGTAAGATCTTCCGCAATGATATTCTCTCCATCATACAGTCCATAAACACCAGGCTTTTGTTCAATAAGAAACAATTCAATCTCCTTTATTCTTTTATTATACAAAAAGGGAGGATAAAAATATACCCGTTTTTATTTGCAAGCAGCCTCAACTTTAGTAATAGCAGCAGTGGCACCTTTTAAAGAGAAGGCTCTCACTTTAGAGCTATTCTCAGAATAAGCTGTAACACCAATTAATAATTTATTTCCTTTTTTCGCCATATCTGCCAGTATAGCTGGTGTGCTCATAAATAAAATTTTAGCACCAATACCGTTAGCAGGCAGCTTAATTGGTTTTTCTTTATCCACTCGTACAGTTACAACAAAACTTTCCTCAGGAAAATACTGTCCATCAGAGATATATAATACATCAAATTCATTATTCATGCAACGTGCAGCTAGCATTCCACCCTTCTCAATGCTTTCTACAGTAGCATAAGACTTAACTGCATCCGTCATTGGATCGGCACGTTGAGAAAATTCCCAACCAGAAGCGTTAGCATTACCAGCAGCTAACAATAGAGCTATAATAATTAACTTTTTCATAGTACCTCCTCTGCATAAAAGAATCGTTGACCTTTACCTGAAGCAGTCACAGTCATATACTTAAAGCCTAATTCTTTACCAAGACTTTCCCAAGCCAGATTAGCTCGTGCTTGAGGACTAAGTGGCTCCACCCCGCCAATAACCATGTATGGCACTGACTGCATTGAAGCAAGTAATTCCTTCTCTTGCTCCTCGGACATTTCAAATAGTTTAGTCGACATGAGCAGGCTCCCCACAACAGTTAGAGGTTCCATCTTCATTTACCTCACAATGTTCTTTACACCCAAGGCAAATACCTTCTACGGGCTCATCTACATGCTTGTCTGAGTTCATGTGTTTTCCTTTCACAGGCACATTTGTGCTCATTAGAGTAGAACTGCTTAAGCCCTTCCAAAAAGCAAATACTGCTTATTAGGTAGTTTTTATTCATTTTTTTAATATCATACCTTCTACCAGAAGTAGATACCCAGACTCCGTGCTCATATAACCAAGGTGGGTTATCTTGAATTAACAAGCTCTGTTTTCTAGAAGCTGGGCTGACTACTTTGGGCAGCGAAGACGATCATAAGTTTGGCATACCAGAAGTGTCTGAGCTCGTTTAGCCGCTAATTTGAAAAGACTCTGCTCATGATTTAGCGTGATCTTCTCCATCTCGGTGAGTTCAGTAAAAGAAGCATCTGACACAATAATACTTTTAAGCTCGCTTAGAGCACGACTTTTAAGATAGGCTGGAATATCAACAAAAGGCATTGCGAGGATAAGGCCTGTTTCAGTACTGCGAGCATCTGCCAAATAGGTTGTGTTACCAACTTTTGCGAATACTAGTTTCATTTTATCTCTCCTTTAAGTTTATGTACTGCCGCGGTTTGATTATCAACACCCAGCATAGACCATAACTGGCTTAATGCGGATATGGCGGACTGGGCACTTTCATGTTTCCGCCATACAGAAGCTAACTGAATTTCCATTTCTAGAGACTCTTGTAAAGCAGCAAGCTTTTGTACGGCTTCATTTGCTTTATCAACCTCCTTTTCAAATTCTTTCTCAGTGTATAGAATTAGGGGCATTTAAAATCTCCATTATAAGTTTAGGGGTATACTCATGCTCAATAAACAATAAGTTATTGCATAAGCCGGGGTGATGCCGTGTATTGTGAAGGTGTCCATGAATATTTATGTGTGGAGTTTCCACTGGTTTATGGGAGAAGACAATTGTCTTTCCAAACACTTTCAGGGTGAGTTGATTAACAACACAGTCCCAGCCTTTTCCCATATACCAGGTTATACTCTTCTTATCATGGTTACCACGTACAAGCCACAATTTACCTGCACAAGCTTCACGCAATTGCTCATTCCAGTAGTCATGCTTATACCAGCAAATGTCCCCTAAGTGAATGAGAACGTCGTCTCTTTTCACTTTGTGAGTTATTTGCCTAAGTATCTTAGCCTCAAAACCTACTGGTCGACCACATAGCTCGTGCATTGCTTCGTGACCAAAATGTGTATCTGTTATTACCCAGATATTCATACCTAATCCAGAATAAAGATTAAAGGTTCATGTTTCTTAACACCAAACAGCCGAGCAGCTTTGGGTGTAGCGTGTAGAATATCTATTGTGTTTGTAATAGGCACAGGATTTGTTCCCTTATGCTTATGTGTAGACATTCTATCTTGAATCTTGAACAAACCATAATTAGGAAGTAAGATTAATTCCCCAGGGCTAAAGACTGCTTCAAGATCACGAGACACGGCTACAATGCCTATTCTTGAAGGAACCATATAAGCGGTAACTTCAGGCCGATTATTAGTTTCAGCAACCGTAGCACTATATGCTGTTAAAGTAACATCCATAGTAGCTGTCTGAAAATTAGACATGTCTCTATTAAATACTTTTGATAGCAGTTCCCTTGCTTGTGTATCCTGAATTTTCATATAGATTATCTGAGGCTCGGAAACTGGTGTTCCTATTAATAGAATAAGGAGCAGCACCCATCTCATGGCTTAGACCAGACGCTATCGAAGCAAGTCCAATCTCTTTTCCTGAGATACTCCTCCATCATGGCCTTACCACCCGGATGACCAGAGACAATTATTATCTCTTTCATGTACTTTAAGGCATCCATTAAAACAGCCATGCCAGTGACACCATGACCAAGATCATAGTCAAGATAGACTGTAGAGAAGAGGCCTGTCTTAAGAAGATTAATTCCGGCCTCACCAGTTCGGGCTATTACATCCACGTTTAAATCTCGTATATCATCTATTAAGAGATTCACGCTTCCTCCTTTCACAGATTGCGAGCGCCTCATAGAACATGCCCTTTTTTAATAATCGTAGCATTCTTCTAGCAGGGATAGCTCCAAAATAGTTATCATCACCGAAGCGGGCTAAGAAATATCGTGGCGGCTCCTTTACTAATACAAGACCATAAGGTAAATCAAAGTCTGTTGAGTCCAGGATAGCAGCCGCCTTCTTATTTAACATACTTCAGTCCGCTCCTGCCTCTTCCAGGAGTCTTTATCAGTATAAGTATAGCCATCATTAGCCACGAGCTGCTTTGCCTTCTCATTTGAAACACGAATGATCTTCTTGTTTTTCTTTACACACTTCATAATTGTTTCCTCCATGTATAAGTGATATTATTACCACTTAAGGATAGGATGTAGACTAGGCTACATCCCACCTTTAAATGTTAAAAACTAGACACAGAAAAAGAAGTGGCTATCCTCTTCAGCTCATTTTTATCCTCAGACTCAGGAAGTAAAAATAGAATTAACCAGAGTATCATCCTTACTGCTATTTTTTCTTTTTTACTCATATTTATCTCCATGCTCAAGACCTAATTTATAAACCATCATAATAGCATCACGGAGGCTAGAACGTACATTTTTTAATCCTTCATCTGTACCATCCAACTTGGCAAGTAACCCGTTTGACATAACCACTGCATCATCAATGTCAAATGAGGATAAATTTTCCTTTCTGCATATATCTAGTTTTACTATCTTAGGATGATACCCCTGATGAAATACTTGGCACATATATAGCCTACAATAATGCTTTTGATGCCTGGTCTGCTCCTCTTCAGTTGGATTGAGATATACACAGCCATCACAGAACATGTTAATAACCTCTCTTCATCTTCCTAGCATGTTTCCGATTGGCACGAAGTTTCTTTTTAGGATCACGAGTGCCATGCGGGGCATGCTCTACTGTAATGGGCCATGACCAGACAGGTAGTTCTGGCTTTTTAGGAATTCCCCCGGTGGCTGCTGACAAAGCGGCTGTAACTGCTAAGGTTTTACCCGCGGCAATATTTCTTCTACTCTCTATTGTTTTTTCCATAATAATCCTCCAAGTTATTGTTAACTAACTCTTCTAACTCTTCAAAAGACTTAGCACCACGTTCATAAAAAATTTGTCCTGTACAGAGAGTGAAAAGTGTTGTTCCATCCACTATCTTAAGCTTTTGAACATGAAATGGAATGCCCTCAGGGTTGCATGTAGTCAATAATCTGCTGCTCAATGTCCTCATCAGTTATTTTCCTTTCCAGCCAAGGGGCTAGATAGCCTTTCCTATCACGTACTAGATATTCTATCTCTTCATAAGGATAGAAAATACCAACATCAGGCTCTGCAGGGCATACTTTGTATTCCGTGATCTCTATCTGACACGGAATTCCGGCTATTCGCGATTCTATAACCGTTCCTGAACCAGTTGTATTTCGATTTCGTCCGGCCATATTTTTTGTACTCCCTTTCACATGCTACAGTATGCTTACCTCGGTAAGAACAATATGCAGCCCAAATAGCAGGTTCATCTTCCCACGGAAAGTTCATTTAATAAAGCCTCCACTGTGCAATCGGTAGCATTCTTATCATCTCTCCAGAAGCGAAACCGAGGATGACGGAGAGTAAACCCAAGAGGTGCAGACTTCTTGGTCTGTTTGCCATTATGACGGCACTCAACAACAAGACCTCGGAGTTTTGCACGATTTGCTGTCAGATCAACGAGCTTACTCTCAGAATCCATGATTGCAGATATATTGCCCACAGGGTAGAGAACACCGGCCCTATAAACCCCAATCTCTAAGGAGCCAAGCAAGCCCTCTAATTTACCTGTGCCCCAGTCATAGGCACCAGTCAACACAGCATCAACAGGAAAGTCCTTCTTCCATTTGAACCAGTTAGAGGGCGCATTATATGGAGCCCCAGGATCTTTTAAAATAATTCCCTCACCACCCGGTTCCGTAATAAGATCAAATAACAATTGTTGATCATCAGCATTGAGCGATGTCCACTGGGGCATGAGAATAAGACCTCGCTTGGGATCAATGCCCTCGAGTTGGCTCGCTAAGAATCTTCTACGGGCTAGCTGGGAGGAGCGAGTTGTAGATTGCCCTTTAAACTGAAGAATATCAAAGCAGTACGCCCATATTTGTCCGCAGAGACTTTGCTTACGCAAAGCCTCACGCGCATCAGACCCCATGATAGATGTTGTACTACTTACGTGTGGGTACACCGGAAGATACCCCAAATCCTTAATAAATTGATGATGAGGGTGATTTGGTAATTGATCCCATATGTGGCCAGGTAATTCCACTTGGACAATATCTGCAGGACTGACAAACTCACAGTCTAATAGCGATTCTTGTGGGAATGCAGTTCCTACAAGATGTGGAACTCTATCACCCTTTTCAACATATTCCTGAGTTACTGCAGAAATCCGGCGTGAAGTACAGCCTTTACCAGGATGTATGATATATCTTTGGCCATCAATCTTCTGTTCACAGAGATAGCCGGGTAATGGAACCACGGTCTTTTTCTTAGCACGTGCGGGGCATATTTGAATCATTGTTCTATTCTCCTTTTGATTCGTTGTTTGAGAACTAGAGAAGTAATATCTAGCTCTGCGAAAGGTTTCTTTAACTTCTGCTTTTTGTTCTGTAAAATAAAATTTCTCCATTCTTTAGTTGGTGAGATTAGCAGAGCTTCTGCTCCTTGTAAAGGAGAAGAGAAATAGCTGCTTTGCCACTCATAATAGCAGGCATCACACATACCCCAAAGAGCATAGGGATTTTGTGTTCCACATTTTAGGCAATATGGAATTGGCTTTTCTGGAACAATATAAGGATCGGGATGAGTGTTCCAGAATGGGGGTTGTAAAGCGCAGTCTGGACATAATCCGTCTTGGAACTCTGTGTTTCCTGTCCAGATATCTATGTCTGTGTCGCGAGCGCCACAGACTAGGCATCCGAGCTCACGCGCCAATAGATTGCGCTTAGGTGATGTCCATTCAACAGGAGCCATAGGCAGTCTAAGATTATACTCTTTACATAGTTTCCGTTCTTCTGCAGGGCTATAGTTTAATTGCTTAGCCATGCAATGATAGCAGACTCCACTTCTAGTAGCCCGTGTTGAGTTACAGAGTTTACAATGTTCACGAGTTTTATATGCAAAGGCAGGAGAAGAGGGGTAGAAGGTTTCTCTTTCTACTCGGACTGTTTGCATGAAATCACTCTCCAAGTGAAAACATGGTCCGCTTTGGCTACACAGCTTGCTTTTTGTGGGTGAAGGAATAAGATAATACGTTGGCAGATGGTAGAGCCGCAATTCTACAAGCGCTCTTACAGTTGCAGGTTGTATCATCTGTGAGGGCATGATGAAGTTGGGATCGTAGTCCATCCGGAGCTCATACAACTCATCTATGATCTCTGTTTCAGGAAATTTTCGGCATATCTGGAAATTTGTCATACATACTCCTTGTTCAGAGTCGAAGACTCTGAACTGGCATACATCATACATCATACCTCGTTCAATAGGCAAGCCTATTGAACAAAATAATAATTAACAATCAACAATCAACAATCAACAATCAACAACAACAAACAACAACAAACAACAAACAACAAACAACAAACAACAAACAACAAACAACAAACTAAGCATAGCTACATATGCTTATGCGGAGCTGACTTTGCTTTGTGTCTGGATTTACGGCACATTAGTAATTATTACGTTGGTTTCACCAGGGCCTGCAGCAGCATCATAAAGAATATCTTGAACATCATCAGGATAATGAGTACTATAAACTAAAAGAGCACTGTCTGTGGGCTTGAATTTTTGTAATCGTTCAATTAAATCCTTGATTAGCATACTTCCTCCATATTTGAGAGGGAATTTTCGGTACCTTTCATTAAGCGTAACCTCTAATCGACCTGTTTGTTCAATCTCTTATACCATTAGTTCGTTATAGTAATAACAAACATTCCCGAAAAGCACTGGATTTTTGTTAATACGCAAGGGTTTCTAGTGCTTTTTTTAAAAAATATCAACTATATATTCTGTGATAACCGCTATTTTAATAGGTCCAATCGACAAAAATATTGAAAAAAAAAGTTTAACTTTTGAAAAAATCGGCGTATTTTTAAATCGCGTATTATATATTTAGTATAGTTATACTAGATTATATATATAACTATATAAAAATCTAGTGCGCTATTGTCTTTTTATCAAAGGCGTTTTATTAGCGAGGGCTAGAATTGTTCCTCAACCCGTTAGAGTAACGTTTTCAAAGACCCTTCACATTTTATCACAGAATTTCGAATTATTAGAGAAACCTGGTACTATATTTTTAAATTCGGAGATATTCTCCTGCTAAAAAAGCGAATAACTCCTAGCGTTTTCAAGAAATGTCTAATAACTCTAGACACTCGACATTAAGAATACTTTTGGGTATTAAAGTAAATCCAAGCATAAAACATTTGTTCCACGGAAGCATATGCAGCTACCTATCTAGGCTTCAATCGCCTGTCTTTAGTCACTGGTTTGTTATAAATAGAAATACCGTAAATATAACGCGGCTCATAAATTCCACCTAAGAGATTTAAAAGTAGGGTCGACCCACAGTACGTACAGGTCAGGTCAGGGTTATTGCCCTGACGGCCACATACTGAGCATACATAGGGTGCGGCTAGCTGTCTCATACTCGCCTCCGTTGTTTAGGGTCCCAGTCGTGGCATTGGCTCAGGTACCAGCGAATGCTACTCTCGGAACATCGAGTGCTAAAGCCGTTTGCTGTAAAGACTTCTCTGATTATTTTACTTATAATCTGATAGTTAAGATGGACAAGCCTTTTCTCTTCGACTAGCAAACGCACGGCATCAGCCACACGGGGCTTCTTTCTCGGTTTCCTCTCCAGTTCAAGTATACGTGCCCAGAGCTGTTCCCTTGTGGCGGATGCCGGGAGGGTAGGCTCTTTCTCACTCTCTGGAAAGAAATCCTCAAGAAGATTAATGGCTAATAGGACTTCTTCTTCAATCATACCAAGCTCCTCCGAAGATGGTGGCTAAGGCTACTATTATTATTATGGTATAAATAATAGCCTCAAAGTTGGGGCCTTTGCCACCAGGCCCGCTGTCATGCTTGCGGGCAAGGTGGTAGGCTATCTGCTCCTCATTAGGAAGCATCTGTCAGGCTCGCGAAGTCAATTTGGAATTTTTCGCGAGGTACGATATTCCAGTTATCCTTTTGCTTGGAAGCATAGGACGCTACGGTTTTGGAAGTTGTTTTTGCCATGGGAAGTACTTGTTGAACAAGGATTGCAACTTGCTCGTAATTAAGAAGGGCGCACTCAGGTTCTTCCAGAAACTTCCGGATGACCGTAGCCACAGTTAAACCGGATGTGGCTTGCAGTGCTTCAAGGCGGGCTACTAACTCTTCTTTTTCCAGGGCCATCAGGTCTTCCCCTTCATCCGATTGAAGATTTGTGACTAGTGCTTGGGCGGCGATCGCAGCATTTTTTAATCTTTCCATTATTTCCTCCATTATAATACGTGGGGATAACTATTAAAACCCATATTTTAATAGTCGGCATTTCCCACTCTTGAATTATTTATATTATATCATGGATAGACATTTTTTGTAACCTTTATTTTTGCTGTAACATTATTTATATATCCCATATGCCGAAAAGGGCGCCCCTTTTCAATATGGGTCTAGGCAGACCCCGGCCCGGCCCCTAGGAAACTTAGTCCCAGTGCGCCTCTTGCGGTTACAACCCGCGGAAATATGTAATTTGTATCACAGTTCTATTTCAACTGGTGGTCCTCTAGCATAGTTAGATTCAATGGTATAGTATGCATAGTTCATAATTTCCTCCTATCTAGTTAATTAGACTTCGTAGTAAAGAGTCCTGCTATCGGGATATGCCTGAAAGAAGACATAGTTACCCACAGTATACGAGTCATCCTCTCTGTCGTATACAGCTTTCCAAAAATTTAGTAAGTGTCTTTTACCAACTTCTACTTCCAATGTACAGATCTTTCCTGCAATAATATCATTCATTTCCATAGAGTGTTTCCTCCCAGTTAGTTAATATGGCTATAGCTTCTTCTGGTGTTTTACCAT
>Ga0164318_10001637_pt1 | contig 20126 bp, 13 predicted proteins | sample GuaBasSedimGuay9_FD_113734 | JGI IMG/M metagenome (GOLD analysis project Ga0164318, IMG submission 113734) | Subseafloor sediment microbial communities from Guaymas Basin, Gulf of California, Mexico - Guay9, Core 4571-4, 0-3 cm | ecosystem: Environmental > Aquatic > Marine > Hydrothermal vents... | reverse complement strand
CCAACAACTGTTACTTTTTTCATATGTAGATATGTTTATTTGTTTATTTGTTTATTTGTTTATTTGTTTATCTGATATTCCATCAAATAAACATTAAACAAAAAAAACGGTTTTTAAATGTATTTATTTTATTTATGAACAAAAGTCCCGACAAAATATATCGGGACTTTCGAATTCATGAATTTAATATTTTATTTGTTTACTCCTGCTATATCTTCTAGCATATCAGTAGTTAATGACTTAGGCCTCTCTAAAGAATAACCTAATGCACGATCCCAAACTAAGTTAGAAAGAACACCTACAGAACGTCCAATAGCGAATAATACAGTATAGAAATCGTATTCAGTAATTCCGTAGAACCATTGTACAACACCTGATTGAGCATCAACATTTGGCCAAGGATTCTTAGCTTTACCATGCTCTCTTAAGATATCTGGCACTACTTCATATAATTTAGAAACTAAACCAAACAATTTATCATCTGGTAAATATTTAAGACAGAATTCTCTTTGGATAGCATATCTTGGGTCAGTTTTACGAAGTACAGCATGACCATAACCAGGAATTACTTGTCCACTATTTAATGTATCCCAAACATATTTTTTCATTTCATCAGTAGAAGGAACTTTTCCTCCCATTTGCTCATTAAGACCTTGTAACCAACGTAATACTTCTTGGTTAGCTAATCCGTGAAGAGGACCTGCAAGACCATTAATCATTGCAGAAGTTGCATAATAAACATCAGAAAGAGCAGAAGCTACTAAGTGACCAGTATGCGCACTTACGTTTCCACTTTCGTGGTCTGCATGAATAATGAAATACATACGAGCAACATCATCATAAGGCTTTTCTTTACCCATCATATAAGCAAAGTTAGCACCTAAGTCTAGACTTGAATCTGGATAACGATGTCCTTCATTTGCATTATATAGTTTGTTGTAAATATAAGCTCCAATTAGAGGCATTTTAGCCATTAGGTTAGTTGCATCTTCATAAGTTGAATCCCAATAATCCATTTTGCTAGTACCTGCTTGGTAAGCAATATTAAAACGAGATTCACGCTGAAGTACCATTACTGCAGCAGAAAGAATTGCCATTGGGTGACTTTCACTTGGAAAAGCATCAATTACATCCCAAACATAGCGAGGAATAGTTCTACGATTAGCGAAATCTGTTAATACATCTTTAATTTCTTCTTCGTTAGGAATCTCACCTGTTAATAGTAAGTAATATAAACCTTCAACATAAGGCATTTCAGCACCTGGTGCTTTTGGTAATTTCTCGAATACTTCTGGCAAAGTATAACCACGATATCTAATTCCTTCCATTGGATCTAGATAAGAAATGTCTGTTACTAAACTCTTAACGCCACGCATACCACCTATTGCTTGTGCTACCGTAACCTCGCCAATAACTTTATCACCAAACTCCTTTAACAAGCGAGTTGTTCTTGGGCGATGTTCTTGAATTTTTTCGTACAATTTTCTTTTAAGTACACTCATAGTATAAAATTTTATGTGTTTATATATTTATTAGGGATAAACTAATAATGATTTTCCAATATGTCAATGTAACAATACTCAAACTTTTTTTGTTTGATTTTGATCACCGAGAGTAAGATTACTGATATCAATTTTTAGTTTTCTTTTCTCTCAAAAATCTTGTTGCTTTTTGAGACCACTAAGGTAATAAAACTAATCTCTAAATATATTATGCAAGCGTTATAAATCTTATATTAAAAAATGATATATATTTGTTTGCGATAAATACGATATCAAAACGTAAACTGATTTAAAGATTTTATTTTATTATTTAGCTATTTACTAACTTGCACAATAAGTGTTAAATACGAGTTGACATCAATCGAAACTCACCAAGTTAAAAAAGTATACTTTCCTTTTTTTACTATTTTTTCCTATTAATACTTGATAACCCGAAACTATAAAGAACTTATCGTACCATGCTTGTATGTTACCCAATTCTTCAGATATTACATTCTCTTGATATACTGTTTCTATTTTTTCTTCAGTTTTCTTAAAAACCACCTCATTACCTTTTACACTTTTACTAACGATATGTGCATCATAATAATATGCAATAACGATACTACTATCTAGTTCTGGAAATGTTAGTATATTTTCTTGAAGGGAATAGCTTCTAATATTACTTATATGCATATAATTATCCCAAAGCAGCTCCCCTATTTCACTAAATGCAACAACAATACAATTTGATGTTTTATAACCATCAAAAACTTGAGTTTGATACATATACCCTCTGGAATCAAAATTAGTTTCATAATGATACTCTGGATAATATGACTCTGCTACCATAACATAGTTATCTCCTTGTTTAAAGTACTTTTCATGTATTAATAATTTAAACGCAAGGTTAGCATCTTTACCATTACTTTGTTTTTGTTTTGCTTTCATTGCAGTACGATAATCCAAAGTTGAGAATACATTTCTAAACTCAGAAAACTTATTTATTTTAAAGAATACAAACTTTTTTTTACTTATTTTTCCAAAATAAGTCCCTTCTGCAGGAATATTCGCTTTTGACATTTGCCGAGAATAATGTGTGTTGTATGTACCCATAAAAAGTAAATCCTTGGAGTTTGTCTCTATTAATCTCCCATCAATAATGTTAATATTCTCAGGTACTGTAATTTTTGTTTTTGAAAAAGAACTTCCTTCTTCTATATATTCAAAGTAGAATAAGCCTTTATTTGGATCTTTTCTCCCATTAATAATAATAACTACTCTATTGTTTTTTTTATCTGATTTAGAATCAATAATCTGAGAATGTTCTGGAATAATTGCAGTTAATAATTGAATTCCATTAGGTAGCTTCAAATTTTCTACTTGCGATTTAATATCTATTAAATTATCTCCAATAATAAACAGCTTATTATTTAACACCTCAATTCTATCGAGCCTAGCCTTTCTACTACCTTTAATATATATATGCCTCATAAACATTGTCTTAAGGTTTAGCCTATAAAGCATCATACTTGAGTTGTCTCCATCTGGCTCAGCAAAACACAGCCAAACTACAGTATCGCCAAGAAGTTTATGGTCAAAAAGCTCAAAATCACGTGGCAAGAATAAATCTTTATTCCCGATCTTTTTCATTTGTTTATTGAAAACCTCTAATATCCAATGTTCTCCTTTTGGTGCTCTTTTATGCAAATGCTCCAAAATTAAAAGATGTTTACTCTCTATGGGTAAGCTATATATATCTTCTATTCTACTACTTTCAACTTCTATTCTAAGTGGATTATTATTCTGAGAGAAAGCTGACAGATCATAACTTATAAAAAACAGAATAATAAGAATATACCGTAACATAATATTTGTAATAATTTTAGAATTCAAAACTACTGAAAAAAATGAAAAGAATTGAATTAATAACTCTAATTATGAAAGCAAATATTTCATATAAAAGCTAGCAAAAAATAAAATAAATTCGCTTTTTAACAGTTATTTCAAAGCATAAACCATTATTATTTATAATACATTGAAATTAAGACATATACATATTTTAATCATTCTAGGATTAATAGGTGTTTTCACTATTTCATCTTGTTCTACTAAAAAGAACAAATGGAATCGTCGTGTATTTCATAATATTACTGGACATTATAATGCATATTTTAATGGGAATGAAGCTGTAAAGGAAGCTGTAAAGGACATTGCTGCTGCTCATAAAGATGATTATACTGAAATATTAGATGTTTTTCAGTTGGGCACTACTGAATCGGCTTTATCCTCTGCGCCTAAACTTGACAGAGGTATTAAAAAAGCGTCTATTGTTATACATAAGCATAGCATGTATTTCAAGAAAAAAGAAGAAGTTAAATGGGTATATTACAGCTATTTGATGATGGGTAAAGCTAAATTCTTTAAGCATGATTATGGTGCAGCAAAAATGATTTTTCAGTATATTACAACTAAATACCCCAAAGAAAATGTTAAAGAAGACGCTCTTCTATGGATTGCATTGATTGAAAGTATACAAGAAAACTATAATAAATCTATCTCTTTACTTGATGGAATAAAAGGGAAGATCAACAAAGGACAAATTAGTAAAGAGTCCTATATAATGTTACCTAAAATTTATGCTGATGTATATTTGAGACAAAAAAATTATGCCGCAGCCATTCCCTATTTAAGAGAAGCTGTAAATAGAGCAAAGAAAAAGCCAGATATGGCTAGATCACTTTTTATACTTGCTCAAGTTGAGCAGCAACAAAATAAATTAAAGCCTGCTATCCAGCATTATTTGGCTGTATTAAAGAAAAACCCAACTTATATTATGGACTTTAATGCTAGAATGAATATGGCTAGGTGCTACGAAGGTGGAGACTCTAGAGTTGTAATAAAACAGCTTAAAAAAATGCTAAAGAGTATTAAAAATGAAGAATATCAAGATCAAATATACTATGCTCTAGCTGAAATTGCATTAAAAGAAAACGATAAACCCCTTGCAATAAAATACCTAAAATTATCGGTTGCAAAAAGCATTAATAATGAAAAGCAGAAAGCTTTTAGTGCATTAAAGTTGGCGGAAATTTATTTTGACGAAGAGAGATATCTTAACGCTCAATCCTATTATGATAGTACAATGTTGTTCTTACCTAAGGACTATCCTGATTACAGGAAACTCAAATACAGAAAAGATGTATTAACTGAATTAGTAAATAACTTGATTGTTATACAAACTGAGGATAGTCTACAAACATTAGCTAATATGTCGGAAAGGAAAAGAAATTCTACAATTGATAAATATATAAAAGATAAAATTGAACAAGACAATAAAAATACAGAACTAGAAAGAAAGCGTCAAGAGCAATTACGATTTCTAGAAGAAAATCGTCAAACAGAGAAGCAATTGGAAAAAGTTACTCGAAAGGGTGCTCCAAAGTGGTATTTCTATAATACTAATTCCGTAAGCTCTGGATATACAGAATTTACTACAAAATGGGGTAGACGAAAACTTATTGATAATTGGAGACTTAGCGACAAAACAACCTCTGATTTTACAGAAGAAGATACTGAAACAGAAAAAACTGATGTAGACAGTGTAATTACAAAAAATGCCAATGCAAGTAATCCTAAATCAAGGGATTATTATTTGAAAGATGTGCCTCTTACGCCAGCTTTAATGGATTCATCTAATGCTAAAATAGAAGAATCTTTATTTGCAGCAGCAATAATTTACAAAGAAAAACTAAAAAATAAAAAAAAGGCAATAGAAACTTTTGACGAGCTTCTTAGAAGATTCCCAAAGGGAAAATATACTGACCAAGTATATTATAATCTGTACAGAATATATATTAATGAAGGCAATAGAGGTGATGCATCGTTCTACAGGAAAAAATTAATTAAAGAATATCCTGATAGTGAATATACAAAGATATTACTTGACCCAAACTATTTTAAGAAACTACTTGCAGAAGCTAATAAAGTAAAAATACTATATACCGAAACATATCAACTCTATGTAAATAAGCAATATGTAGCAGTCCAAAAAAAATGTGCTAAGGCAAAACTAGACTATCCTGAAAATAAAAAGGAACTTGCTAAGTTTGAAATGCTAAATGCTCTTTGCGTAGGAACTAAGCGTGATACTGCAGCTTTTATTACTGCTCTTAAGATAGTTATTAATGATTATCCAAATAGCGAAGTAAAACCTGTTGCAGAGGATATTATTGCAAGCCTAAATGTTAATAAAGAGAGCACCAAGTCAGAGGGCAACAATGAAAAAGACCAAAATGAAAGTCAAAAAGTAGGCCTTAATGAGCAAAAAGAAACAACAATATTTACTCATAATCCAAGTGAAACACATATGTTTCTGGTATTAGCGGATAAAAGAGTGGTAAAGATAAGTGAAATGAAAAATCGATTATCTGATCATAATAAAAAATATTTTGGAACTGAAAATCTAACAATATCTGCTATTCCTATTAATGAGAATGTATTATTAATTGGAGTAAGCAATTTTAAAGATGAAACTGCTGCAAAAGCTTATTTAAGTACAACTAAGAGAAATAGCCTTTTGTACATTTTATTAAAGAAAAATGGTGGCAATTTCTTTATTATCTCAGAAGGGAATTATACAAGATTATATAGGTCAAAAGATTTGGAAGGCTATAGAAAATTTTATGCTAAGGTTTATCCTAAGGGGTAAGGTGAGGCGCCCATTCTTGACTGATTTAAAAGAAAAGGCTAGGAAAGAGGAAAAGGTGAAAGAATGTTTGGTCTTTCTTAACCTATTAATTGAAGGGAAAATTTATAATAAAATAACATCCAGAAGTATTAATAATTAGTATTTTTGTAGAAATTAAACATCAGAAATTGTGAACGACAGCGTAGTAATAATACCAACATTTAACGAGAAAGAGAATATTGAAGCAATTATCAGAAAGGTTTTTTCATTGAAAAAGGACTTTGATATTTTAGTTGTGGAAGATAATTCCCCAGATGGCACTGCCGCTATTATTAAGCGTGTAATGAAGGAATTCCCTGATAGGCTTTTTATAGAAGAGCGTAAAGGTAAATTAGGATTAGGCACAGCATATATTCATGGTTTTAAATGGGCTATTAACAAAGGTTACGATATTGTTTTTGAGATGGATGCAGATTTTTCTCATAATCCAGAAGATTTAATTCGTCTTTACGAAGCTACTGCCATTAATGGAAATGATGTTGCTATTGGCTCTCGTTATATTACTGGTGTTAATGTTGTAAATTGGCCAATGGGTCGTGTGCTTATGTCATATTATGCATCGGCTTACGTTCGTTTGGTTACTGGCATGTCCATTAGAGATACTACAGCAGGTTTTATGTGCTATAAAACTGAAGTATTAAAAAATATTGGTTTAGATAAAATCAAATTTGTTGGATATGCTTTCCAAATTGAAATGAAGTTTACCGCTTTCAAGATGGGATACAAAGTTACTGAAGTTCCTATTATATTTACTGACAGAACTTTAGGAGAAAGCAAAATGAGCGGTTCTATTTTTAAAGAAGCAGTATTTGGTGTTCTTAAACTTCGGTTTAAAAAGATTCCAAAGCGTCCGACAAATTAATTAACCTTATGGATCCAACGGAAAAAGGATGGATAGCAAAGTTTATTGAGAAACGATGTGATAATTTTGAATTTCAAGTGAATGATAAATTATCATTCGAAGAAGAACTGTATAAGCATCTTCAAGCAACAGGGGTACTCTATGGACATCCCATTAAACTTCCTTATAACTTTATTGAAACTGATGAATTCCCAATCAAAGAACGACTTGAGGTAATATTTGCTGAAAGTTTATTCTCTACAGGTTTATTGTATAATTCATATTATAATCCTACCTATGAGAATATTGAAAATATTATAGATGAGCTAAATATTTTCTATTTAAAGTTATATCCTAAAATTGATAAAACAAAACTCTTTGAAGCTAAGCCAAAGACTAAATTTGAGAAATTAGAGAAAATACTTCAAAACAGGGTTCAAGTAAAAAAAGAATGGAATACTAACTTTTGGAGAGGATTCTTTCAGAATATTCTTTTATTTACTGATATTATTATTTACATCAAGTATTTAGAATCTGATAAAAGTCTGAGTTCCGAAGATTTGCAAAATCTAAATAAAGACTTGCAATGGAATATAATTTACCTATTATCAATCACTATACACATAACACAGTCAGAATCAGACGATAATATTAATTATTATCAATATTTTGTTGACTCTACGAGCTTTTCAAAGGAAGAAAAGGAAAAAGCTGTAGCCGTTATTCAGGATAATAACATCAATAAGGTTTACGAATTTCTTGATAAATCGAATTGGTTAACTAATAAATACTTCCTTGAATTAGCTCTTTTAAGTATTTGGGCAGATCATAAAGTTAAACTTTCTGAGAAAGTATTCATTGAAAAACTATCCTCTAATTTGAATCTTGAACATCTTGATGTTGTTGCAAGTACATTAGCTATAGAAGCTTTTGTGCTGAATAATTGGACTAAGATTCATTATTTGCAAACAAAACAAAACTATTTGGTGTTGAGTAAACGCTTAACTCAACGTATGACATTACTTAGCCGTAAATATATAAATGAAATTAAGCAAGAAATAGAAGAGAATAAAGAATTGATTCAGCTACTAAATACTTCTCAGAAACGACCTCTAAGCATAGAAGAAAAGAATACTGTAAGACAACAACTAGTTGATGTGCTCAAGACTATACCTACATTTATTATTCTTGCACTTCCTGGGGCATTCCTTACAGTTCCTATACTTATGAAAATTCTTCCTAAAGAAGCACTTCCTTCTAGCTTTGACCCAAACAAATTAAGCCCAATTATTACCGCAAAAGGCAAAAATAGAATTATTGAAGGTTAGTGATTATAGTTATTTTCTACAACTCTGACAATAATTACTCTTCAAATATGGATCTTCAAGAAGTTGAAATGAAATTCCTCCATTATTTAATGAATTAAACATTTTACAAAAACGATCGCTATTAATATCAATGGCATTAAGTAGTATTTGCTTATAAGATGCTTGTTCAGTTATAGAAGGGTCAATAATAGTATTATTTATATAATAAAATAGTAAATCTTCATCAACGTCGATTCGAGTAATATAAGGCTCAATAAGGTCAATTGCCCATTCATATTTAGCATAAGAAACAAAATACTCTGCTAAGCTTAGCAGATCTTTAGAACTAGGGTGAGTTGACCGATACCTATCTTTTATTATTTTTAAATGTTTATTCTTATTATCATAATCTCCTTTATCCATGAATATTTCAGTTAGAATAATATTGTAATTAATCATCATTCTATTTATTAAAACAGAAGAAATACCCATTGGTCCTAGAGCAAGAATTTCCTTTTTAAAATTTGTATAATTAATCTGCTTATTATTACTTAACCAAAGCTGAAATCTAAAAACAATATAATTATAAGCTATTTCCTTGCTATTGGGATCCATTACTTTAAGCTGCTTTATTCTATTATAAGTTTCATCAAAATTACTCTCCGCAAGAAAATATTGATATACAGCATTATTATTTAACAATCTACCAAATTCTATCTGTTCGGGTATTTCCAATTTCGATAAAAAATCGTGAGGTAATTTATTAATGAGTATTCTAGAGAATGAGTATTTTTGAATACCACTTGCCCTATCAATATCTTTTTTAATAATAGCATCATCAAATTCGTTAACAATCTCTTCTGCCGTAGCATTATTAATATCATAACGCTTTTCAAAATCTATTTCAACAACCCCTTTTCTATGTTTACTCAATATTGGCTCAAGTTCTAGCGCAAATGCTTTATCCTCAAGCAATTTCTTTATTTCCTGCTTAGTTTTATTTGTTAAATATTCGTACTTTGTGCCAATAATTGCTTCATAAAACTCCATCCAATTTTCAGAAGTTGTAATATCTTCGGATATTGATTCATTTTGGAACGATTGTAAAGCTTTTACAATACTTTCTGCTCTGCCTTTTTGAAGTCTTAAATTATATTTTTTACTACCCTCTATAGAAGCATATGCTCTAATAGATATGCTCTTAACCACAAAATCCGTCAAATTAAGAGAATCATATAAGGGTTTAATATCTGATGAAGAGTATTGTATTTTGCTTTTCTTGAATGGAACTGTTAACTTAAATTTTCGACTATATGTCCTCATTTTTTCCATGTCGTCAAGAGTATCAGCCTTGGCTTCATAAATCACAGTATCGGCATAAAGCCCCATATCAAGCAGCCCCCACTGGTAGCTTTCTACATTTACAAATGCGTTGTAATGACATAAGTTATTTCCACTCAGAAATAAGGCATTAACCTCCACCTCTTCTCTTTTATAATTAGAGGGTAAAGTTCCAATATTTACGACAAGTCCTCGCTTCCCATCTGGCATGCTACTGTTTAATAACTCAGACTTATATTTAGGTTTTAAGAGCTTTCCTTTTGAAACGCTTAATCTAGAATAATCTTTATCAGAACTGCAATCAAAATCTGATTTCACAACAATATCAGCAGCTATACCATCTGTTGAATTTTCAATTAATCCCCAAAACCATTGAGCGTCATTAATGACAAATACTATGCTATTATCATCCTCTATATCTACCGACATCATTACCTCTGCTGGCTTTGAATCTAATGACATTAAGCAATATCCACATGCTTTATAATACTCTTTTCCATCGGGAATAATAATTCCATGATTATTTTGGGAAATAGAATAGTTAGAGATAATAAGAAATAGAATAATAATTTTTATCTTCATAATAAAGAAATATTAATTGAGCTATTTTAATATTGAAGAAAAATTAGCATTTTAGAAAGCAAGAAAACTATTGATTCGTCTTCTTTTTTCTTACTCTTTCATTCCTCTTTTTCTTCTTAACAGAAAACCCAAATTTACCAATTTTATCACCAAGTTCATAATAAAATCCATGAGAATACGCAATTAGCTTTGCTTTCTGCATATCGAAAGTGCCTGTTTCCTCATCTATGAACTCCTCATCAGCATGAATTTTAACAACCTCAGCAATAAACATATCATGTGAGCCCAATGGAATGATCTGCTTAACTTTACATTCAATATTAATTGGTGACTCTTTTACCATTGGACATTTTACAATTGAAGCTGGAATTGGATGCAGGTTCATTTCTTTAAACTTATTTACATCCTTACCTGATTTTACACCACACCAATCTGTGGCAAAGGCCATATCTTTAGTTGTAAGGTTAAGTACAAATTCCATATCACTCTTAATAATATCATAAGAATGACGTTCAGGACGTATGGAGATATACAACATTGGAGGATTAGTATTAATAGTACCAGTCCAAGATATAGTTATTAGATTCTGAATATCAGCTTGCGAACCACAACTAATCAAAGCTGCAGGAAGGGGATAAACTAGGGTTCCAGATTTCCATTCAACCTTTGACATTAGCTAGCTTGAATAATTACATAAATTAGATATGAAAGATATCCACCAAGAAAAACAATTCCCAAGAATCTATTAACTCTCCATTTGGTAATTAAGAACATAACTAACATACCAATAACAGAAGCTAAAAGTACAAGAATATGAGATGTAATATTACTTCCTTGTACATTAAGATTGACGCCTCTAGAAAGAATAAGTACTATCCAAGGAAGTCCAAGTCCAATAAGTATATCAAAAATATTAGAGCCCAATGCATTACTAATTGCCATACCTCCACGACCTTGCTTCGCAACAATTATTGAAGAAATCATATCAGGAATAGAAGTACCGAAGGCTAATACTGTAAGAGCTATTACATATTTAGGTATGCCCATTGCTTCACTAATTACTACAGCACTTTCAACAAGTACCCAACTTAATAAAGCAATTAGAAAAATACTAATGAAGAAATTAAAAATATAATGCTTCTCAGAAGCAAATAATTTATTTAATAGAAAATCAATAACTTTCAAATATTTCTTCCAACTAGGGTCATCTTCTTCCTCTTCTTCTATCTCTACTCTTTCATACGGGAATATCTTTTTCCAATTAAGTACTGCTATTACGTATAGAATATACAAGCCTACAAATGCAAAAACATGAAAAATAGTGATTATTCCAGACTGAAATGTCCAATAAAGCATGCCAATAGAAACAGTATAGAAAAGCATATCACGAAACATTGGCTGCCATGCGATTTGCGAATTACGAACAAAAGCAACAGCACCAATAATAACTAATAAGTTAAATAAAGCAGAGCCCACGATAGTCCCAACACCAATTTCAAAGTTATCGCCTCCATAAAGAATGGCAATTATAGAAATAAATAGTTCAGGAGCACTAGAACCGGCAGCCATTAGTGTAGCACCTGCTGCATCATCCGACATCTTTGTTTTATGCGAAATAGTATCCAAAGAAGGAATAAAGAAATTCTCTGTAACCTCATTCAGTAGATAGAATGAAAGCAATAATGCAACTACAGCTCCTGTAATTAAAAGAATCATTTATTAATTTAGATTAATAATCAAAATATTTCATTTAGTATTTTTACAAATTAACGTTATTATAATTTGGTAATTATACCCAAATAATAATTTAACCTCCGAGAGTAAAAATAACAGATGTAAAATTAAATAAAAAAGTTTAAAAAATTAAACTTTTTATTTTAGAAATAATTCCACTGGTATCATATCCACATATAGCATGGAGTTCAGATGGTTTTCCGTGCTCAATAAATACATCTGGAATACCTAAAAGATGTACTTCTGCAGAGTAATTGTGTTCATTTTTGAACTCAGTAAGAAGACTTCCTAAACCTCCTATGATAGTTCCATCTTCAACACTGATAATATATTTATGTTTCGAAAACACTTCGTGAAGCATATCTTCATCATAAGGTTTTAAGAACCTCATATCATAAACACTAATATTAGCTTCTGATTTTAACTTCTCGGCAGCTTCTATGGCAAAATTACTAACATGACCAATACTTGCTATTGCAATTTCTTTACCTTCAATGAGTTTATTTCCTTTTCCAATTTCTATTTCTTGAAACTCATTTTTCCAATTAATATTATTTCCACGACCTCGAGGATAGCGAATAGAAACAGCTCCAAGTCTTCGTTTCTGGCAAGTATAAATCATATTACGAAGCTCCATTTCATTCATGGGAGCCATAATTGTCATATTTGGAACAAGTCGAAGATATGCTAAATCAAAACTTCCATGATGCGTAGGTCCATCTTCACCTACTAGACCACCTCTATCAATACAGAATACAACATTAAGCTCTTGTAAAGCTACATCATGAATAATCTGATCGTAAGCTCGTTGTAAGAAAGTACTATATATATTACAGAATGGAATTAAACCTTGTACTGCCATGCCTGCACTAAAAGTAACGGCATGCTGTTCTGCAATACCAACATCAAAAACTCGTTCTGGAAGTTCTTTCTGCATTATAGTTAGTGAGCTACCACTTAACATAGCAGGAGTAACAGCAACAATATCTTTATTCTTTTTAGCTAATTCTAAAATAGTATTGCCAAAAACATCTTGGTATTTAGGAGGTAGATGCGAAGTGTCAATTTTCTCTATTTCACCAGTATTCTTATTAAATTTTCCTGGTGCATGAAAAGTTGTTTGATTTTTTTCTGCTTGTTCAAAACCTTTACCTTTCTTTGAAACTACATGTAATAACTTAGGTCCTGGAATCTCTTTTAAGAGCTTTAAAATACGAACTAATCTATCAACATCATAACCATCAATTGGCCCAAAATAACGCATATTTAAGGATTCCATCAAGTCAGAGCGCTTTAAGAATGTATCCTTAACAGCTTGCCCAATTCTTTGGATAATCTTTCTTGGAGTTGGACCTTTTGTTCCTAATGCCCCTAGTGCATCCCAGGTTTTATCTTTAAACCTATTATAAGCTTTAGAAGTAGTAACATCAAGTAGAAATTCTTTTAGAGAACCAACACCTTTATCTATTGATATACCATTGTCGTTAAGTATTACCAATACATTAGATTTTACAACACCAGCATTATTTAAAGCCTCAAAAGCTTCTCCACCAGTAAGAGCGCCATCGCCAATAATAGCAATATGATGACGGTCATTTTCTCCAAGTAATCTAGAAGCAACAGACATGCCTAAAGCAGCAGATATTGATGTGGAGGCGTGACCAACTCCAAAAGCATCGAATTCACTTTCATTAATTTTAGGAAATCCACTTATACCCCCAAGTGTTCTATTTGTATGAAATTGGGATTTTCTGCCAGTTAGAATTTTATGACCATAAGCTTGATGACCTACGTCCCACACAATTTTGTCGTAAGGAGTATTATAGATATAGTGCAAAGCAACTGTAAGTTCTACCACTCCTAAACTAGCACCAAAATGACCTGGATTATCACAAAGATTATCAATAATAAATTTTCTAATATCAGCACACACAAAAGACAAATCCTCCCTTTTTACTCCTTTAAGATCTTTAGGATTATCTATTTTGTCTAGATATTGATATTTTATTATTTCCTTAGTGTCCATATATGCTATTAATAAATCTAAATTCTAATTTAAGAATGAATGCAAATTTAATTTAATATATGTTTCCAAATATCATTTCCAATAACAAAAACCATTAAACCAAGAAGTAGTACCATTCCAACCATTTGAGCCTTCTCCATGAATTTATCAGACAATTTACGTCTAGTAATTGCTTCAAAAGTCAAGAAAACTACATGACCACCATCTAAAGCAGGAATAGGAAGTAGATTCATAAAAGCAAGTATAAGAGAAATCATTGCAGTTAAAAACCAGAAACGATGCCATTTCCACTCACTACCATAAATTGTAGCAATACCAATTGGTCCTTGAAGAGAATCTGTTGCTTTTTCTTTTCCACTGAATATCTTACCAAAACCTTTTGCATTAGCTTCAAGTACAGAAATACCATCATTCCACCCATATTTTAGTCCATCAGCTAGTGAATAGTCTTTGTACTTATATGGCGGAATATTAGTAAATACTCCAACAAGTCCAGCACTATCTACATTAACATTAAGGTTTAATGTATCATTTGCTCTTAGTAATTTAAATGCTACTGTTTCACCACCATTATTAACTACTGAATTTCTAAAATCTCCGAAGCTATTTATCTCAACACTATCGACGAATAAAATTTTATCACCAGAAAGCACTCCTGCTTTATCGGCAGGCCCATCAGCTAAAACACTATCAATACTAAAAGCATAATTATCGGCACGAATAAATAAAGGTCTAGATTTAGTATAGTTCTTATAGAAATCATCAGGAATAATAATTTCCACTTCTTCTCCATTGCGAAGTACAGTAACTGTAGCTCCCATTAAGTTGCTTTGAGAAGTGATATCACTAAAACGATCAAGTTTTTCTCCGTTTACAGAAACTAATTTATCACCAGTTTCAAAGCCGATTTTTTTACCTAAATCGTAAGCATATATTCCAGTATTAATTGACTCAACTGGAAGGTATTCTTTTTCATATTTGAGTGTAACAAAGGTCATTAGAGCAATTCCAAGAATAAAATTCATTACTACTCCACCCAGCATAACAATAAGACGTTGCCAAGCTGGTTTTGAACGAAATTCATAGTCTTTTGGGGGTAATTTCATTGCTTCTTTATCCATTGACTCGTCTATCATTCCTGATATTTTAACATATCCACCAAGAGGAAGCCAACCAATACCATATTCAGTATCTCCTTTTTTAAATTTAAAAAGCTTAATGCCCCAAGCATCAAAGAATAGAAAGAATTTTTCTACTCTAATTCCAAAAGCTCTAGCCGCTATGAAGTGCCCGAACTCGTGAATTGTAACTATTATCGATAGAGCCAAAATTAATTGACCCGCCATTATTAATCCATCCATAAAAATATTTCCTTATTTGATTAAAGCTGTAAAATACTGTCTTGTTTCCTTATCGCTCATTATTAACTCATTGTAGTTAGGGTGATTAATGAACTGAATATTATCCATGCAATTTTCAATTAGTTCTGGCATTTGTACAAAACTAATATCTTCTTTTAAAAAGGCATTTACAGCCATTTCATTTGCAGCATTGAGAATTCCTGGCATATTGCCCCCTTTTTCCAGTGCTTGATAAGCGAGTGCAAGATTACGAAAATTTTGCATATCAGCGGATTCAAATGTTAATTTAGAATAGAGACTAAAATCAAGACGAGGAAAATCGTTTTTCAAGCGATTAGGATATGATAGTGCATATTGAATTGGGAGCTTCATATCTGGTAAACCCATCTGAGCTTTTATGCTTCCATCAGTAAACTGTACCATAGAATGAACTATGGATTGAGGGTGAACAACTATTTCTATTTTATCAGCAGGAAGTGAGAATAACCAATGAGCTTCAATTACCTCTAACCCTTTATTCATCATACTTGCAGAGTCAATTGTAATTTTATTACCCATTTCCCAGTTGGGGTGTTTAAGAGCATCTTTAAGTGTAACCGTTTTTAAGAAATCAATATCCTTTCCTCTAAAAGGACCTCCTGAGGCAGTAAGAATAATCTTCTCAACAGGATTGTGAAATTCACCAACTAAGCACTGAAAAATAGCTGAATGCTCAGAATCAATTGGGTATAAATTAACACCTTTTTCTTTTGCTTTCTTAGTAACTAATTCTCCAGCAACTACAAAAGTCTCCTTATTTGCAATGGCAATTTGTTTTTCGTGCTCTATTGCATTTAAAGTAGGAGCTAATGCTGCAAACCCAACTATTGCCATAAGAACCATATCAATGCTTTCCATTTCTACTACCTGATTTATGGCCTTAGTACCTGCATAAACGTGTATATCAAGAGATTCAAGAGCATCTCTCAATTTAGTATAAAGACTCTCATTCTCTATTACTACAACATTCGGGTTAAACTTAATAGCTTGTTGAATAAGTAAATCAACATTATTTCCAGCTGTAAGAACTTCTACAACAAAATAATTGGGATGACTTTCAACAACCTCAAGGGCTTGAACACCAATAGAGCCTGTTGAACCTAATACTGCAATATGTTTTTTGGGGTTTTCCTCTGGAGAAAAATTATTCATAATATGGTTTTCTAATCAAAATTAATAAAGTCAACAGGATTAGTTGGGTTACGATAATACCAAAGCTCAAAATGAAGATGGGGACCAGATGTGTATTTTCCTGTATTGCCAATTATAGCAATAGCATCTCCAGCTTTTACCCTATCTCCTTCAGCCCTTATTAGCGAGGAATTGTGTTTATAGACACTAATTAAATTGTCACCATGTTGTAATGCAATTACATATCCATTTTCGTAAGTCCACCCTGAAAATAGTACAGTACCATCAAGTGTCGATTTTATTGGAGTATTCTTTTTACCAAGAATATCTACTCCAAAATGGCCTTTCTTACTATCAAAACCATTAATTACAGTTCCGTGTATTGGAGTAAAGAACACAAATCTACTTATTCCTGAACTTTTATGATGATCTTTATAATAAACTAAATCATAGTCTGTTTCTTTTTCCCATTCTTTTCTGAGTATGGAGTCTTGATAAGACCTAGAGTCAGGTATGTTTTTATAATCAATATCTTTTTTTATGCTAACCATTATAGTATCTTTTTTCCCAAGATCTTCCCCTTGAAGAATTCTATGTTTAAAATTAGCAAGATACAAATCTCGTTGCCTTATTTCTAATTCCAAAGAATCTATTCTAAACTGATTGATATACACTTGCTTAACTTTCTCCACACTCGCGTAACCAGGTATATACTCTTTAAGTGGAGTTACATAAATCATAAAGATTGTAAGAGCAATAGAAAATATTGAAAATAAAACATAAAGCATCAGTATATTCATGCGTGACAATCTAAAAGTCATATGCTCCTCGAAAGTCATTTCATTCATGACTACTAGCTTATATTTATAATTCCAATTTTGGAAAATTCGCTTTATTAAACCTCGTTTTTTGTTCTCTTTTGTCATTAACTATTCTAATTTGCCGCAAAGATAGTAAAAGGGATAATGTATAATATTTATTTCTACTCAACTCTTAGCGTTTAGGCTTATACTTAGATTTCTTAAGAATCATTTGAGCGTTTGATTCTGTCATTAATTCTGCTAGTGAAGACTCTGTTTGAGCCATATATTTGTTTACTATTCTCCAACCTAAAAATTGCCCAAGTCGTGCAGGAGCTTCTGTTGACAGAATGCTAGTAAAAGGAGCATCGTTCATAAACTTCTTTTGAAATGATATGTCTGTGCTAAATAGAAACTGATTTTCAACCATAAACGACCACAGCCTTGCTTCGTTCTTATTGCACCAATCAATTTGGGTTTTACTATACTTTAACAATAGTGTATCAGATAGTTCTGGCATAGTTGCTTGAATAAAGAAAAGTCGTTTTCCCTCGTATATCATTTGGTTTATCAGCTGAGATGATTTGTCTTTCAATGGCATCATTCCTGTTGCAAGTTCACTCATTATATTTGGTACAATTTCTTGCTCAATAAGCCATTTGCTTTTATACTTTGGGAATCCGCTCATAGCATAAACTTTGCTATGAGATCCTAAATACAAATCCATTCCAACAACAATATTACTATCTATAACTTTTATTGGGCTATTAATATCCAAACCCGAAATATAAGTATAGTAACTAAACTCTTTTGGTAAATCAAAATAATAATGATAGTAATGAATAGCATTTGATAGCTCAGATTCTATATTTTTTAAACTAGGATACTTTTCCTTAACCATATTATTTAGTTCAATCATATATGGGTCAGCGAAGAATGACTTTAAGCTTAAAAGAGCAAGAGTATCTTCAGTATTTTCTGATAAAAATAGCGGAAACTGATTTTTCAATTTTGGAACTTGGTAAATAAATGAGTCCTTATTTATTGAAAATAAAGTATTAGCGTAGGTTCTAAAATTAACCTCCTGTTTTTGAATCTTACTTAAATCTTTTTTAAGATTAGGTTCATCGCTATTGCAAGATGTTGCTAATAGAATTATTAGAACAAATAGAAGTAGAATATTTATTTTCATGAATTATATTTTCATACAGTAACTACAATTCAGCAATTATAGAATTAATTTTAGCCAAAACATTAGGTAAAGCATCAGTATTCTTTCCACCAGCAGTAGCAAGATTTGCCTGGCCACCACCACCACCTTGGATTTCTTTGGCAAGCTCTCGAACAATATTTCCAGCATTTAATCCCTTACTTTCAATTAAGTCTTTAGAAACAGCAACACAAATATTTGGTTTACCATTATTAATGGCTGTAAAAACCACAACTGAATTCTCTTTATCGTTAATAATTTGATAAGCTATTTTTTTCAAATCATTAACTTCCATATTTTCCTGTGATGCCAAAAGGTTTATTCCATTAACCTCTTTAATTTTACTAACAATTTCTTGCTTTTGTTGTTTTATGGCAATTTCATTGAGTTGTTCAATCTTCTTTTGGTATTCTTTATTTTGAGTTTGAAGATTTTCCACTGCTTTAACGAGGTCTTTTTGGTTTTTCAATATAGTTTTTAATTCGCTAACAACAGCTCTTTGGTCGGCAAGATATTCTTCAGCAACATCAGCAGTAATAGCCTCAATTCTACGTATACCAGCAGCAATAGAAGTTTCTTGTTTAATTACAAACATACCGATATCACCAGTAGCTCCGACATGAGTTCCACCACAAAGTTCAACCGAATCATCGAATCTTACAACTCGCACTTTATCGCCATATTTCTCTCCAAAGAGAGCCATTGCACCCATTTCTACTGCTTCGTCCATGCTCATATCATAGAATAGATCACAAATTGCATTACTTCTAATCTTAGCATTTACAAGTCTTTCTACCTCTTTTACTTCTTCATCTGAGAGTTTATTAAAGTGAGAAAAGTCAAACCTAAGTCCGTTTTCATTAACAAGGGAGCCTTTTTGTTCCACATGCTTACCTAATACTTTACGTAATGCCCAATGAAGCAAATGAGTAGCAGAGTGATTATTGCAAATACTAGTTCTTCTACTTTCATTTACAACAGCAATATGAGATTCGTTAATATTTTTTGGGAGCTCTTTTGTATAATGAACAATCAAATTATTTTCTTTTTGTGTATCAACTACAAATATTTTCTCATTCTCAAATTGAATATAACCAGTGTCACCAACTTGTCCACCACTCTCAGCATAAAAAGGAGTCTTATCAAACACCAATTGAAAAACCTCTTTCTTTTTAATTATCTGCTTTCTGTATTTAACAATATTAATCTCTAATTCTGTTTTTTCATAACCAATAAACTCAGTAGTAATATTATCATTAAGCACCACCCAATCAGAAGATTCTTTGGCAGCATCGGTTCTAGAACGCTGTTTCTGTTTTTGCATTTCCACATCAAAACCAGCATTATCAACAGTCATATTATTCTCACTAAGAATAAGTTCTGTTAAATCTAAAGGAAAGCCATAAGTGTCATATAGCTCAAAAGCTACAGCACCGCTAACAACAGTTTCGTTTTTAGCTTTCTGTTCTTTAATAATCTTATTCAATAGATTTAGACCTAGCAATAAAGTATTAAGAAAAGTT
>Ga0164318_10001636_pt1 | contig 20129 bp, 15 predicted proteins | sample GuaBasSedimGuay9_FD_113734 | JGI IMG/M metagenome (GOLD analysis project Ga0164318, IMG submission 113734) | Subseafloor sediment microbial communities from Guaymas Basin, Gulf of California, Mexico - Guay9, Core 4571-4, 0-3 cm | ecosystem: Environmental > Aquatic > Marine > Hydrothermal vents... | reverse complement strand
GTGCTGAAAAGTTCTTGTATGTATTTTTTAAGGATAAAAATTCAAGATTAATGGCAAGAAGTTTAAGATATTCTTATAATATTAACCGTTTCTTTTCTATCCTGAAAGGAGACATCCAATATGGGTGACACAATTAACTTGACATTACCAATCCCTCCTTAAAATTAAATTAATTAGTTTTATATAATATATAATAATTTTTAATAATGTCAATCAATTTTTTCTAATTTGTAGAAATAAAAGTCGATAAATATAGAAAACCATGATATATAATAATAAAAAAGGATTAAATATTTGAATGGAAGAATTTTTTTTATCGGCATAGATGCATTAGAACTTCAATTAATTGACAAATTACAAAATAAGTTACCACATATTTAGTATTTAATAAAAAAATGGAAATTTTGGCAAATTATCAACTTTAACCCCCTGTATTATCTCCATTAATATGGACTTCTATTGCTACTGGAATTAAACCAGACAAACATGGCATAATAAATTTTGGAGAATATAATATAGGAAATATTAAAAGCTTTATTATACCAAGGGGGAATTTTATTCTATAACGCTACTCATTATATATATATATATTACGCAAAATGGAAATTACAAATTAATATACTCTGATTCTGAAATTAACAATTTATCAAAAATCGCAAAATATCTCTCTTTAATATCCAAAGAAGAAATAAATTTATCTTTTAATTTAGATGAAAAAAAGAATATAAAAAATTTTATAAAAGTAAAAAATCATACAGTTATAATATATATGCTGATTTTAAAATGACTTATGTACAGGATAAAGTGTATAATGAACTCCTAAAATATTATATAATAAAGAAAACATCAAAAGTTTATGCAGTTTACCTTCAATTAATAGATCTCCTATCACATTCATATTTAAAATATCATTATTATCAAAACGATATAAGGTTTAATGACACAATCAAAAAAGATATATGTTTTTTTGGTAAATTAATTGGAAACTATATCGCCTTCTATTAAAAGAAAATGGCACTTTAATTATTATATCTGATCATGGTTTTGATGAAGTAAAAAAGGTACTTTTACTCATACTTTATCAGCTTCATCAGGCGGCAATTTTGATTTAATTTTGATTTATGGGAAAATATAAAAAAAGGCTTTAAAATAAATCATGCTACTATATATGATATTTTACCAACTATTTTTTACATGCGTAACATTCCTATTGCAAAACATTTCGATAGCAAGCCTCTTAAAGACATATTTATAACAAAATATGATGATTACCAGCATTATTGAAAAATATTAACAAAGCAGACAAACTAAAAAAAATCATTGGAGATTCATCGGCTCAGGATAAAATGAAGCAACGTTTGGAAAATTTGAGATATTTATAAACTAAATTTTATAATGCCAGAAGCAATTTTATAAAGAAAGTATAAACTTACCACCCCCATTTTTTATAATTACATAAATTGTGCTTCTTTTTCTTTTTATCTAAGATACCCTCTGCCAAATCATAATAATTACCCCTTTGTTTAAATTTAAATTTATAGGGTCTCCCCTTTTGGCATATCTCCAGCTAATAATCTATTCTTTTTTATATAATTAGTAATAACTAATTACTTTTCAATAATATAATCATAAAATCTTAATAAGGCTAATAATTTATTATTTTGACAAATACAAAAAATTTTTAAATCAATAAATTAATAAAGATTTATTCATTTTTTCCTACCTACAATTTTATAATAAAAATATAATGCAATAAATAAAAATATCAAATCTAATTTTATTGGGACATTATGAATTCGTGGAATAGGCGGTGGTGGAGGTGGACTTTGAGCCAATATTTTAGAAAATAAAATAATAACCCAGAATAATGCCCTTTTCATATTATAACCTCCTATTATAAGATATTTTCAAAATAAATACCCACAAAATAGAAGCTAAAATCAAAAAAAATCCATTCCACAATACATCATGCAGTAATAAAAAATCCATCTTTACAGTAAATAATAAATAAAATCTTATTATATTGAATAATTGCAGAATAAACACTGATAAAAAAAATAAGCAAATTTTATAAAAAAATCTTAACTCTAAATTAAAAATCAATCCTCCAAAAATTATATGATAAAAAATACCAGTACATTCCAATATAATTTTCAAATATATATTATGATATGATAATATACATGCTTTTTGAGAAATTTCAGGGAGAAATACTTTCAAAATATAATATAAAAACCTGGTATAAAAAATTTCAAAACTATATAAAAATCTATATGGTAAAATCAGCCAAATAAAGACAAACATGCTCAGAATAGCAAAAAAAGATTTTACAATAAAACTTTTTTTGATTTTAAAACTTTCCATTTAAGAATCTCTGTAAATAATAAAATTAAAAGGAAAGGGATATAAATTGCATTAACAAAAACCTTAATACTATACAGCACATGACTATGATATATTGCACATAAAATATTGATTGCCAGAATTCCAATAATATTTATATGCAACAAAAGAATATGCATGCTATTATGTTGTTTTATAAAACTATACAACAATATAATTAAAAAATATATCCAAATACCCGAATAAGAAATTTTATATAAAAAATTTGCTTTTTCTATTAATATATTTGGGAAAAGATTAATCAATTTAATATCAAATAATAAAAGTATAATTTTAATAATAAATAAATCCCCTATCAACAAAATCATATTAATAAAATAAACGATATTTTTATTTAATATACTTGTTAAAAATCTCCAACCATTCATGTTCCATCTTATTAGCATTTAAAAAATCATAATAATAATTATAAGCATTATGCCCTAATCTTTCCCGTTCTTCTTTATTTTCAATTAAAAATAGAATAGCTTTTCTATAACTCTCTGGGGCATTCTCTACTTTTAAAACTACATTTTTATTATACTCAGTAATAAAACCATCCTTAAGATTATTTAATATAATAGGCAACCCAGCAGCCATTGCTTCTAAAACAGTCTTAGAAATCTCATGATACAAAGAATGTATCAAAAATATATCATATTCACATAATTTTGATAATATATCTGAATTCTTTATAAAACCTTTTAATTTTATTTTATCTGATAACTGCCTTTTTTCTATATATTTGTGTAATTCATTTTTAATAGGCCCATCTCCATAAATATCAAAGACATAATCATATTCAATATTCTCTAAAGCCTTAATAATATTTAATGGATTTTTATATTTTATTAACCTTCCTGTATAAAGAAATCTCATTGGCTTATGCAAACTATAATCACCTTTTCTTTTAATAGATTTAATATCAATGATGTTATAAAGAACTCTGGCATTTGCTTTTTTATTTAAACTATAAATATATGGCAGTATACTTGTATAAACTGGGACTAAAAGATCAGCATTTTTCATAACTGGTTTTTCAATTATATATTTATGAAACACAGCAAATAACCATTTTATTAACTTAAATCTTTTAAGAGATAACTTTCTAATAGAAAGATCATTATTTATATGTAATGAGACCAATAAAGGCTTGTTTATATATTTTTTTATATGATACCCTAAGAAAGAATTTATAAAAGGACCATAGCATCTTATTATATCAGGCTTAACCCTCTGAGCAATCTTTATTCCTTTTTTTTGCATTTTCATAACAGAGAACGGATTAAAAATAGTTACAGGAATATTATATATATATAATTTTGCATCTCCTACTGTAATTTTGATATTATCAGGATTAATATAATCATCATTCGTCATAATCAAATGAATTTCATCAAAATAATTGCCTGGATTATAATACAACGGAGTAATCTCGCCTTTTTTAACTAAATCAGATAATCTATCCTGGATAATAACAAGCAATTTTTTCATAAAAATTAATATAACTCCATCTTCTCAAAAAATCAATTACCAATTCCATAAAAATTATCAATAAATTATCTTACTTTAACTATTTTCAATTTTTTTTGAATATGTTTACCTCTTAGCCGAATAAAATAAATACCTGATGAGAACTTAGCGAAATAGTCTATTCTTTTAATAGAATTACCAACTAAATTAATATCTGTTTTTAATAACAACATTCCTGTCGCATCATAAATATAAAGTAAATCATATTTATTACCAGTATTATTTTTTATATATAAATAATCCTTACAAGGATTTGGAAAACATATTATTTCATTTTGTCTTATAACTACCTCATTTTCTTTAAATTTTGTATAACCTTCAATAGATATATCAAAATTTACAATTGTATCGTCTTTAATCATTTCTATATAGGAAGTATCATATATATCAAAAATAGTATTATTTATATTAAATACCAATTTTTCTCCATTAGAAACCACAGGATAAAAAAATACTTTTACTGTATCCAGTTTAGTCGACTGAATAGTTCCTTTATATATCATTGAATTTCTATTTACACATTGCATCAATCTCTGACCATTATTTATAAAATATAAATTTAACTCACTATTTTTCAAAGATGGGACTTCCTGCATATCATATAAATCTAAACTATCACTCGCATTTTTATATATTCCTAAAAAATTATTTGCATCCATAATACTATCCTGAACAATTTTTATCCTCCATAATAAATTAAAATTACTTTTATTCATTTTTGGAACATAATCATAAGGTTTAGATATTACTAAACTACCATTCTCTTTTTTTGAACAAACCCAAAATGCTTCTGTGGGATATATCAAATTACTTCTTCCACCATTGGGATAAAAAGCATAGCCAGAATCTGTCCATATCCAGTATTTATTATCAATGTCAGAATTAGAATAAATTAATTGAAAATCTATTGTATCATTATAAGGATTAGGAATAAGATTTAAACCACAATATTCACTATTTGAGGATTTTGTTATATCAAATATAAAATTATCATTATTAACCAATTCTCCATAAAAATCTAAAACAGTACTATCTTGCCATATATAAATAAAATAAGCTTGAGTATTTATTAAATTATCGGGAACCACATAACCAGATATTCCCTCTTTCCAGATATAAATATTGCTATTATTTTGGCTATTGTAAAATGGTGTAATATCATCCGAAATATTATTAAATGTATTATCAAATAAATTTAAAGGAAAAGAGACTAAATGCCATCCTTTGTCCAAAATAACATAAACAGAATCCAAATTACGCCGAGCAATAAATCCATTATCTCCCGTAGCAAATAAAGTATTGTTTGCATAAAAAAAATGATTAATATGATCATCATGTTCAATTTCCTTCACAAAAGAAGCGCCACCATATAAGGTGTTATAAATAAAACCTTCATCCGTACCTACCCAACCAATATCATTATTATAAAAATATATAGCATATATATATTCTGATGTAGGGAAAGTATAAACTGTATCCCATGTAATTCCAGAGTCCACTGTCTTCAATAATCTATATTTATTACTACAATATCCTACTTTAGTATTAACAAAATAAATATAGTACGCATATCCACTGCTATTATACAATGTAGTAAATGATTTACAAGTATCTTCTGAAACTAAAATAATAGCACTTTTATTTATTTCATCATAACCACATAAATATATTTTATCCTTAACTATACAGCCCTTTCTCAACATAATATTAGTGGGAAGTCTATTTGAAATATCGAACCATTTTTTACCACTATTGTTTGTTTGAATAATGGAATCTCCCAATAACCATCCTATGGTATCATTAAGAAAAATTATATCCCTCCAAGATTTACTGAACGAATTTGAAAAATATTCCCATGAATTACCACCGTCATCAGTATAATATATTTTTTTTCCAGATGAAGATACACCTATTCCTGAAAAATCATTAAAAAAATAAATTCTATAAGGTTTAAAAGGAGTCTCTATATCTGAAAAATTACTCCCAATATCTGTGGTTTTCAATATTGAATAATCACTATAATTGCCAATAAAAAATGTAGTTTTATTACTTCCGTTAACTACCCAGGTATATTCAAAAGATTCTGATTTTAATGATAAATTTATAAGTTCATTATTTTCATATTTTTCCAGGATTCCATAATAACAACCAATATAAACGATATTATTCTCTACAAAAATAGCAATTGGATTATATTGTAATGTATCCAAAATATACCAATTATGCCCCCCATCCACTGTTTTCATAAGTGCCGGTTTTGAAGGAGAACGTATCTTACCAATAGCAAATCCGGTATCATTAGAAACAAAAAATAATTTCGTAGGCCTCAAATCATTATCTTTATAATAATATAGCCCCTCCCATGTTTTGCCTGAATCATTTGTCATATATATAGAATCACATCCATAAGAAGTAGAAAAAGAAATCCACCCCCTGGAAGAATTAACAAAAAAAAGATCTACTTTATTATATGATGTTTTTGATGATATATAAACTGTATCCCACGATTGGCCATTATCATTAGTTCTAAAAATATAAAATTTATTATTATCTCTATTTTTACCCACTACTACTCCTGTATTCTCATTCTGAAAATATAAATCATAGAAAGTGTAATTATCAATTTGCTGTAGCCCATCAGCCCATATAAACCACGTATTGCCATCATCAATTGTTTTAGCAATAGTATCTCCGACTGCAATTGTCACACTATCGTTTACTGTAAAAATTTCTTTCCAATAAATACTTTTTCCACCGTATTTAATAGATTCCCATGAAATTCCATAATTATCTGAATAATAAATTTCATCATCTTTATATCTTATAGCAAATATTCTTTTATTATTTGCACTAAAATTAATAAAATCCTGAGAATAAATTTTTTCAAAATCACTAACTACAGGAACACTTGCCCTATATAAACAATCTCCTCCAATATAAATTGAACTACCAAAAATAAATAGATCATCTATATTCCCCTTTATTTTTCCCTGTCTCAAAATATTCCAATCAGCTAATAAAGAAAAATAACACAAAAAGATAACAAAAAATATTTTTGCCATATCTTTACCCCTTTTCTACCATTAATTATAAAACATAACAAAAATATTTAATTTACCCTCCAATCAACTAATATACTCTCTATTTCCTCATTTACATTTATAACAAATAATCAAAATTTTATAACCAATCTAATTTTATTATATAAAAAAACAATATAATGTCAACAATGTTATAAAAAAAAATAACTTTTTATAAATATTTTTTTGCTGACTATTTTTATATTTTATTTATCTTACTTTCCCCTTAGTTAGCCGCAATACTTCAATTATAGTATTAATTTATTGAAGAATTAATTTCTGCTATATTTAGCTACATTTACTTCGACAAAAACAATTTTAATTTTTCTTATTTCTCAAGTATTGCAGCAAACAATGAATTCCTAATAGAACCTCCACATTATCAGAATATTCTTCATTTGCTCTATTGTTATTCAAATACAACAAATCAAGGAATAGGAGCGCTGTATTTTTCTAATAATTCCTAATCAAATTCACAATTAATTTTATCTAATATTAATTTCCATTTAATCTAATGAGCTTATAATTAACAGCTACAACAGTTCTCAATCATAATTTATATATATTATAATACAATATACTTACTATTAAACAGTAAACAAATAACATTACATTTAAAAAACTATAGCTTAACATTTTAACAAATGATTTTTAGCTCTTCTTAAAGATTTCACATTAAAAGATGATATTTTAACTCAACCAAACTTAGCTGCTACGATAAGCAATATTATATTAAAAAAATAACAAATCATTTCTAATAATTTTTGAATTACCATATAATGAATTACATAATAAAAAGACTGCTTTTAAACAAATTACTAAATGAATTATTAAACAAAATCCCAAAGAAGATTTTCTACAAAAGCTTTTATTTTAGGAATTTGTATTTTAATGTAAAAATATCCACTGAAACTTAATATAATTACAGCTAATTTTATCCAATTAAACTGAAAAAAAGGATTAATAAGATAATTATAAATCAGCATTGTCAAAACTAATATAAAAGGACCAAAAACCCAAAAATAGAACATTCTTGTAATATTAATCCTAATTTCAATATCATATTCATCTTCTCTTTTATGAAAAAAAGAAAAACTCCCTCCATCAATCATATCCAAATATCTTTTATTTGAAATTGGCTTGAATGTAGAAAAAAAATGAAAAACATTATTATCTATTTTTGTATTATAAGCATTACTTTTAAAAAAAAGATCCATTCTATTTATAAAAACATCAAAATCAGTGATAGTTATTTCAAATGACCAATTAATACTTTTTTTCATCTTTAATCATTTTTATTAAATTATCAATTTCTGCCTGTTTAACTTTATTAATTCTAATCGTAGCTTTTGGATCAAATGTTCCTTCTATATTTAATTTGGAGACCGTTAAGACTTTCTCTCCAAAATATGATAACAATTTCCCCAACAATTTCTCAATATTATTAATAATAGAATTTGCATAATTTATTTGCTGGGATGTAATATCCTGAAATTGGGAATAAGTTATAATATCCAATGTTAAAGTATCTAATCTATCCAAAGCAGATTCAATTTGATCAACCTGTTCTTTATAATTATTATCGTTTTTAATAGGAATTATTGCTTTTTTTATAATATCAACAAGTTCATAAATCTGATCGACTTTTTCTAAAATTTTAAACGTAGATTCAGAAGTTTCCTCATTTATTTTAGATAATTGTTTAATTGTTTGAGGTATATACTCATATCCTGATATTATCTCTTTTAAAAATTTTGTATGCTTCTCTACTTTTGTATTTTCTATTAAAATTCCTTTCAAATATTCAAGTACTTCATTGATAATTTTTACCTGTACTTCTCTCATACTTATTATATAATTTATATGAATAAGTAATTCCTCTTTATCAACAGGATCCTCCAGAAATTTAAACACCCCTAACGACAAACCTTTATAATATTCTGCTTTTGTTAATTTATCTACTATTAATATAAAAGTTGTATTAAGTAAGTGCTTTATTAATTTAAGCTCTATCACAAAATCATAAGCATCACAATCACAGCATGTTTTATTTATAATTATAATATGAGGAACAAATTTATTTTTTACCAATTTTAATAATTCATTACAGGAGTTACTATAAATAACCTCAAATAATTTATGCTTAAAAATGTCCTTATATATTTTTAAATTGTTTTTTGAAGTATCTAAAATCACTATTTTTGTTTTTTCCATAATAATAATTTATCTTTTTTTTCAAATTTGTCAAATTTTTTTTTTCACAATCAATAACTTTTTTGAAACATTTTTAATAAAATCTACGAAATTAAATAAAAAAAGGAGAAAATATGAAAAAAATTATAGGAGTTATCTTAATCGCTATCATTTTTATAGTGGTATTTTTTAGTATTAATAACAAAAGAAAAGCAAATGATACAGGAATTACATTAGTAAAAGTCAAAAAAGATACCATAATTATTAAAGCCATCCCAATTGGACAGATTAAACCAAGGAAGGAAATATCTGTAAAATCTAAAATTGCTGGGATAATCAAAAAGAAATATGTAGAAGTTGGAGATTTGGTAAAAAAAGGAGCTCCTTTATTTGAAATTTACCCTGATCCTACCCCTATAGAGCTTATTCAAGCTAAAAAAACAGTACAAATGTGTAAAATTGAATTTAATACAGCAAAAAAACAATACGATAGAGCATTAGAATTAAAAAAGAAAAATTTAATTTCTGATAAAGAATTCGAAGATATAAAAAATCTTTATGAAACAAAAAAATTAAACTATGAAATGGCAAAAGATAAATTGATATTAATTTCAAAAGGAAATATTAGTGAAAAAAATAAAGAAGTAAATAATATAATCACAGCCCCTATTTCCGGCACTATTCTTGAAATTTTGGTTGAAGAAGGCGATCCTGTAGTACCACTAACATCTTACCAACCTGGCACTAATTTATTATCTATAGCAGATATGAATGATCTAATATTCAAAGGAGAAGTTGACGAAATTGATATTGGTAAGATAAAGGAAGGAATGACTGCTAACATAAAAATTGGTGCTTTACCTAATGTAAAAGTAAAAGGGATAGTTACAAAAATTTCCCCAAAAGCAAAAAAAGACGGCAACAATACTACTTTTGCAATAGAAATCGATATAGTAGACACAGGCGGTAAAAAATTAAAAGCTGGCTATTCTGCAAATGCTGAAGTTATAATAAATCAAAAAAATGATGTATTGATTATTCCTGAAAGATTAATTCATTATGATGAAGACTCAACCTGGGTTGAAGTATTAGTTGATAAAGCAACTCAGAAAATAGAAAAAAGAAAAATTAAAGTGGGTATTAGTGATGGTATGAATACTGAAATTATCTCTGGAGTTAAATTAGGAGAGGAAATTGTTGAAAGACCTCCAAAGGAGATTTCATAAATGCTTAAACTCTATCTAATACAATTTTTTAATGATTTAAAAAAACAAAAATTAAGAGTATTTCTAACTCTATTCGGAATTATTTGGGGTTCTACCGCTCTAATATTGTTAATTTCTTTTGGTGAAGGATTAAAAATCCAAATGTTAAAAAATATGCATGGCATGGGTGAACAAATTGTTATTATCTGGCCAGGTGCAACTTCATTACCTTATAAAGGTTACGGAAAAGGAAGACAAATCCATTTCTCATTAGATGATGAAAAAATACTTTTACAAAATGTGAAAGAACTTAAATCAATTTCTGGAGAAATGAGAACATGGGACATACCAACAAAATATAAAAAGCAAAATATACTGGTACAAGTTGCTGGAATAGAACCTCAATGGGGCGAAATGAGAAATGTTTTTGCTCAAAAAGGTGGAAGGTTCATAAATAGAATAGATATTCAAAAGAAACGAAGAGTAGTTTTTTTAGGAGATAAACTTAAAAAAACTCTGTTCGGAGAAGAAGATGCTATCGGAAAACAAATACTAATACAAAATACGCCTTTTACCGTAATTGGAATTTTACAACATAAAATTCAAAATTCATCTTATAGTGGCAGAGATGAAGATAAAGCATTTATACCCATTACAACATTTATGGCATTATTCAATAAAAAATACCTCAATAATTTTGTTTTCACTACTACAAATCCTGAATTAAATCAAACTTGTATTAATAACATAAGAAAAACCTTTTCAAAAACTAAAATCTTTGACCCCAATGATACTGAAACAATAGTTTATTGGGATACTGGTGAAATGGAAAAATTTATTAACTCATTTACCTTAGGAATGGAAATTTTTTTAGGCATAGTGGGATTATTTACCTTAATTGTAGCGGGTATCGGAGTAGCAAATATTATGAATGTAATTGTAGAAGAAAGAACAAAAGAAATTGGGATTAAACTTGCCATTGGAATAAAGAGAAAAGCCATATTTTTACAATTCATATTTGAAAGTTTTATTCTATCAACAATAGGTGGTTCTATTGGATTCTTAATAAGCGTTTCTATATGTGAATTACTAAAAAGCATTGATATTAAAGAATATATCGGTTCTCCCACTATTTCTCCTCTTGTAGTAATTGTATCAGTTTCTATTTTAGGAATAATTGCATTTTTATCAGGTTATTCCCCTGCTAAAAAAGCTGTTGAACTTAATCCAGTTGAAGCTTTGAGGTGGTAGTTATGAAAAATTTATATTTTTTTCATATGGCAATAAAAGAATTTAAAACTCATTCAAAAAGATTTTTTCTCACTGCTTTTGCCTTAGGATGGGGAACTCTGACAGTTGTAATATTATTAGCTTTTGGTGAAGGCCTTAAAACACAATTAACAAAAGCAGATAAAGGTATTGGCAATAATATTATGGTAGTCTGGGGCGGACAAACCAGTATACCTTATAACGGATTACCTCAGGGAAGAAATATTAATCTTACTACTGAAGATTTAAAATTAATAATAAACAATATTCCTGAAATAGAATATATAAGCGGAGAATACAATTCCTGGGGCACGCCTGTTAAATATGGAAGAAATACCAAAAATATCCTGCTTGTTGGTGTCAATGCAGAATTTGGAGAAATAAGAAACCAAATACCTAAAACCGGCAGTAGATTCATCAATAAAAATGATGTTATAGAAAAACGTAAAGTTATTTTTTTAGGCTGGAAAGTTGCTGAAAGAATTTTCGATAATGAGAACCCAGTTGGTAAAACTCTATATATAAAAGGAATTCCCTTTACAGTAATAGGGGTATTAAAAGAAAAACTCCAAAATTCTAACTATAACAATATGGATAATAATAAAGCATATATACCATATACAACATATCTAAGTATGTTCAATAGAAAATATTACAATAATATAGTACTATCATTAAGAGATGATAAAAAATCTAAATATGTAAAAAAAAGATTATATGAAGTATTAAGTAAAAAATATAAGTTCGACAAAAATGATAAAATGACACTTTCTATCTGGGATATAACAGAAAATCATAAAATAATTAATAAAATTTTTATAGGCATACAAATTTTTTTGGGGTTAATAGGCTCTTTAACATTAATTATCTCTGGTGTAGGACTGGCTAATATAATGTATGCTTCAATAAAACATAGAACAAGAGATATTGGAATCAAAATGGCATTGGGAGCTAAAAAAGATCAAATATTAAAACAAATTATTACTGAATCATCATTTTTTGCTTTAATCGGCGGTAGCATTGGCTTTATGCTATCATTTTTAATTGTTCAAATAGTCAAAAATATTCCATCAAATAATTCGGCAATTGAATACTTAGCACGTCCTCAAGTTTCTTATACAATAATGATATTGGTATTTCTATTATTATCAACCATTGCCTTTTTATCGGGTTTTTTCCCAGCTAAAAAAGCTATATCTCAAAATCCTGTAGAAGCTCTACGCTATGAATAAGGAGGATATTATGATAAACATGAGTAACATAAAAAAAATCTATGATACAGGGAAAGTAAAAGTAGAAGCATTAAAAAATATCAATCTTAAAATTAATAAAAATGAACAGTTTGCTATTATTGGGCCATCTGGTAGCGGGAAATCAACATTAATGCATATTATGGGATGCCTTGATAAACCTACTGAAGGTAATTATTACCTAAATAATAAAAACATTAATAACATAGATATTGATGAACTATCCTATATCAGAAATAAAGAAATAGGATTCGTTTTTCAAAATTTCTTCCTTTTGCCATATTTAACTGCTTTTGAAAATGTTGAATTACCAATGATATTTGCAGGTAAAAAGAAAAAAGAACGAAAAGAAAGAGTCGATTTTTTATTAAATTTAGTTGGCATGTACGATAGACGTGGTCATAAACCAAATGAACTATCAGGTGGACAGCAGCAAAGAATAGCAATAGCACGAGCTCTGGCAAATGATCCTGAATTAATTTTAGCAGATGAACCCACCGGTAATCTTGATCAAAAATCCGGTATCGAAATTATAAAAATTTTTCTCAAATTATGGGAACATGGGAAAACTATTGGTATCATAACTCATGATATGAATCTTGCAAATCAATTCTCAAGACAAATTAAAATTGTCGATGGCAATATTGTTTACGATAATAAGAACTAAACAGATTCCGGTGTATATCCTAAATTTTTAATTAATTGTGTAGCCTTTTCCTGTGTTAAAATATTAGATTCTATCTCAACTATTTTGGTACTTAAATCAATATTAATATTAGCAGTTTGGTCATATTCTTTGATTTCATTAATTATAGCCATCTTACAATGATTACACGACATATCAGAAACTTTTAAAGTAATAAGCATCTCATTCCCCTTTTTTTATTCTTAAAGAATTTAAAATTACATTAATGGAACTAAACGACATAGCTACCTCTGCAATTAATGGATGAAGTGCTCCAATAAAAGCTAAAGGAATTGCTACAATATTATAAAAAAAAGCCCAAAATAAATTTTGTTTAATTATACCAAAAATCTTTTTAGATAATTTCAATGCAAATAAAATTTTTTCTAAATCACCATCAATAATCACAATATCTCCATTCTCAATAGCTAAATCTGAACCATTACCAATAGCAAACGAAACATTAGCAGATTTTAATACAGCCGCATCATTTATACCATCTCCTACCATAGCTACTTTTCTGCCATCAATCTGCAGCTTATGCAATAAATTAAGTTTGTCCTCTGGTTTCAAATTGCCAAAAATATTATCAATACCAAGCAAATTTCCAAAATATTGAGCAGATTTTTTATTATCCCCTGTAAACATATAAACTTCAATACCTATATTTTTCAAGTTATCAATAACATTTTTAGCATTATGCTTTAAAGTGTCTCCCAGAACTAAATACCCTTCTACTATCTCATTTTGTCTATATTCTACTATTGTAAAACCATTTTCCATAAATTTTTCATAATTAGAAAAATCCTTTGGCTTTCCTATAAAATACGTATCATCCCCTATTTTTCCATATATACCTGAGCCGGCGATCTCTTTTATCTCATCAAATTCCAAAATATCATTAGAATGTTTCTCCAAAGTATTCACAATAGACCTTGCAATAGGATGAGATGATTTCTTTTCAAGACTTATCACCTTCCTAAGATCTTCTTCTTTTATAAAATTTTCTACAATATTTAACCTGCCTGTAGTTAATGTACCGGTTTTATCAAACACAATAGTATCTATTTTCTCAGCTGACTGAATCCCCTCCCCGTCTTTTATAATAAGTCCATTTTTAGCGGCTGTACTACTTCCTATAAAAAGAGCAATAGGAATTGATAACCCAAGAGCACAAGGGCAAGCTATTACTAAAACAGATACTAACGAATATATTGCCATAGACATAATTGTACTATCTTTTGGTACCCACGGCAAATAATATCCAACAAAAGAAAATATTCCTGTCATAATATCAGGAAACAAATTCCATGAAAGAAAACTTAAAATAGACAATAACATAATTACAGGGATAAAATAATTAGTTATTCTATCGGCAATTGCTTGAATAGGAAACTTAGGACTCTGAGCCTGATTGATTATCTCTATCATTCTATTTAAAAAAGTATCTTTCCCGGTTACTTCTACTTCTGCTAATATCTCATTATTTAAACAACGAGAACCACTTACTATTTTATCCCCCTCCTGTTTAAAAACAGGAACTGGTTCCCCTGTAATCATTGATTCATCAAAATAAGCATTTCCGTTTATTATCCGCCCATCCAATTGAATATAAGAACCAAGTTCCACAACTACTATATCGCCTTTTTTAACAGTATCCAATGGCACTTCTATTCTTTTTTCATCTTTAATTATTTTGACTGTATCTTTTTTCATCTCCATTAAACTTTTAAGCTCTTTTATTGACTTATCTTTTAAAAAAGTTTCAATATAACGCCCCAAAAGATGTAAAACTATCAACATAGGAACCAAAAAACCAAAACTAATAATATGAATTCCTAAAATATGTAAAATATTTGTTATATAAGAAACTATAACTCCTAAACTTATTAACGAATCCATATTAGTATGAAAATGCGCTCCTGCTATTAAAGCACTCTTTAAAATTCTTCTTCCCGGGAACAACAAAGATAATGTGCCAAAAATAAATTCAAAATATTCATAATACGGTATTCTATAAAAAAACATATGGATTATCATTAAAACAGTAATCGGTGCCCCAATAATAAGTGCATTAACAAAATCTTTTCTCATCGTATGAAGTTTTTTAGTTAAAATATCAATCTCCGATTCATTACTCTCAACTAATTCATAGCCTACTTTTTCAACTGCTTTTTTTAATTCTCCAAAACCAATGTCAGGATTTACAATAACAAATCCTTTTTCAGTTGCAAGATTGACTGCTACAAATTCCACACCATCTATTTTTTGTATATTCCTTTCCACATTACGAACACAAGACGCGCATGTCATTCCTTTTACATAAAAACTAAATTTACGTGAATCCATAATAATATCCTTGTTAGTTATTTTTTTTAACTGTTATAAAACTTATTTGTTTCTTGTATAAAAAATTTTAATATTTAAATATATAATAAAATCAAATTTATAAATAATCAACAATTCATCTACTTAAATAATATTTTATACTAAAAATATGGCAACAAATATTTAACCCAAAAGAGGAAAAATCTAACCAGTTGAATAGTAATTATTTTATTTTGAATATATTCAGAGAATACCAAAAAAATTATCAATCATCATAAAAAACACTCCTATTTTTTGCCACACAAAAAAACAAAAATTTTAGTTGTTGGTACTTTTCATTCTGCTTATTCATGAAAAAATTATATAAGAATTTCTAATAAAAAAAAATTAATGTGCTAAAAAACTCTATTATTTTAATAGACATGACACATACTGTTATACCGCTATACGAAGATACTTTTTTAAGATAATTAATTATTTAAGTGTGAGGCAGAATATAACTTTATAAAATTTAGCAATTTATAAAAATATTATTAAAAAATATAAAAAAGATAACAATTATGCAAAATAGTCAACATAATAAAAAACCGCCACAATTTACTAAATAATTGCCTACAGTTTAGCTAAATAGAATCATAAATTCCATCAAAATTAATTCATCATAAAAAAGCCCTGCTTCAAAAAAAGCAGGGCTACATAAATAATAATTCTTCTCAAATAAAATTATTTTATTTTTACTATAGTATCAAATAGATCTTTATTTTCATTTATCTTAACTTCATTACCATATACACAATAAACATTTTTCTTTAAAACATCTTCCACTAATTTTGCAAATGATTTTATATCATCAGCTGTTGTATTTAATATTTCTGTTCTTTCCTTTTGAATATCTTCATAAGTCAAATGCCTAAAATAATTTGTAATAGCCTGATCTCCCTTTTGTGAAGGAACAAGAGGTCTATCAATAGAGGCAATTGTACCAATAATATATCTTGTCATTTCTTTTTTATCAGCAGTAAAATTCTTCAAATAATCAACAGATTTTTTATAATTCTCAAGGGTTTCTTTCAAATTAGGATCTCTATATGAACCAAATATTAAATAACCAGTATTAGAAACTATTGCAAAGCCGCCATAAGCACCGCCTAAAACTCTCAATTTTTCATAGAGATAATCTCGTGATAAAATCTGTCTTAATACATCCATCTTACCGGAAAAATCATACCCTAATTTTTTAAAATTATACCCCTGATAAACATATTGTACTTTAGAAGCCGCAAGTATTCCTTCATTTTTCGGACCATATTCAAATTTATATGACACCGGCTTAAAAGCATTATCATTCAGATATGGTACAATTTTAGTTATATTCTTCTCAACAATAGAATAATCATCATCTGAACAAATGACACCTATTGTCATATTTGATTTATTAAAAACTAAATTTGCAACTTTTTTCAGGTTATTAACAATATCATCTTTCTTATTATCAAAATTCTTAACAAGATCTTCGATAAATTCATAATATGATAAGCCAGATGTCAATTCATTAAACATACCACTATTTGATAAATAAGATACCAATCTTGTTGATGCCACACTATTACCGTTTCCATACACCATTGATTTCAATCTTGAATCAAGCATATATAAAACTTCTTTTAACCTTTGAGTATCATCAAATTTGGACGTCTTTATAATGTCACCTATAAGCTCATTCATTTTAATATATTTCTCTGGGAACACTTTTGAATATACAATTACTTTTGGATAAAATTTATCATCTTTCTTAACATCTGTATAAACACTATGACTAAAGCTTATTCCGCCAGTATTAATATTTATCTCAGTGGATAAATCAGAATAAGAATATTTCTCAGTAGATAAATCACCCAAAACATCACACAAAAGCTCAGTATATTGAATTAAATGCTGAGGAACATTGCTTACGTCAAAAATAAGTCTTTGATAAATAATATGATTTGTAAAAGTTGGGAAGTATAATACCTTAAAATCTTTTATCTTTTTTTCAACTAATTCTAATTTTTCAGCTTTAGGATTAATATCCTCAATTGCAAGCATTGGAACCTTTTCTAAATCTTCTTTAGAATTAGGCTTTAATTGATATTCTTTTAATTCTTTTGTTTGCTGAACAAGTTTTTCAATCTCTTCTTTAGATAAAGATTTTTTATAATCTTCTAACTGCTTTTCTACCTTTTTAACATGCTCTGCTTCAAGACCTGGTTTAGGAGATAATGTTAGAAGAACAGCATGTTTATTTTCTAATAAATATTTTTTCACAATATTCTCAAGATAATTTTCCTTTAAAGCTCGTTTCAAATTTTTTAAAGGCTTTTCAAATTTTAATGTTAAAAACGGATCATCTGCGAACATCCAACCAGTTAGTGCATTATACGCATCCCAAACTGCTCTAGTACCAGATTGCGGCCCTTCTTTTAACGAAAATTCCATTCTATTAATAACACCTTCAATCTTTTTCTTATCAAAACCATTCTTAACCACATCTTGTAAAGTCTGATAAAAAATTTCTTCAAATTTCTGAGTATCACCTTCATTAGCATTTTGCACTGTTATTGAAAAAACATTCTGTTTCAACTCATCAAGAGAAGCACTAACATCTTTACCGATACCTGCTTTCATCAAATTTTCTTTTAAAGGCGCTCCTGGTAAATTGACTAATAAATCAGTTATAGCACTCAATGCTAAACTTAAATTCCTATCTTTTGCCATACCTGTTACAAAACTAAAACTAATATATGTCTTACCCTCTGTTTTATCACCTTCTGAAATACTATAATACCCCTGTACTTTTTTAATTTTATCAAATGGCTTTTCTACAGGAATTGTAAAATCAAAATTTTCTTTTGTATAAGCCGATAAATAATTTTTATCAATATATTCAAGCTCTTTATCTGTATTTCCATCACCATATAAAAAGATATAACTATTTGATGGATGATAATATTTATTATAAAATGCCAAAAAATCTTCATATTTTAAAGTCACAATAGAATCCGGGAAACCACCAGAAACATAATTATAAGGTGTATTTGGTAGTAAATTTTTGTATATATAATAAGAAATCCATGTCTCAGGAGATGAAAATGCTCCTTTCATTTCATTATATACAACACCTTTATATGTTAAAGGCTTATCCGGAGCATCCAGCTCATAATGCCAGCCTTCTTGCATGAAAATCTTTTTTTCTTTACGTACTAATGGATGAAATACTGCATCAAGATAAACATCCATTAAATTAAAAAAATCTTTGGTATTTCTACTTGCAACTGGATACATAGTCCTATCTTTTGCAGTAAATGCATTCAAAAAAGTATGAAGTGAGCCTTTCAAAAGTACATTAAACGGCTCTTTAATAGGATATTTATCAGAACCATTTAAAACAGAATGCTCTAAAATATGTGGAGTACCGCCATCAGAATTTGGTAAAGTTTTAAAACCTATACTAAATAATTTATTATCATCTTTTGTAACTACCTTCAATAAATGAGCTCCACTTTTAATATGCTCAAATAAATATCCTGTTCCATTCATTTCAGGAATAGTATCCACTTTTACTAATTTAAAACCATGATAGATTTTACCAATTTCCATTGCATTTCCTTTTAAACCAAACATAGACAGCACCAATAATACTAAAAAAAAATAAAAAATACAACCATTAATTTTACGAGTCATTACTCCTCCTTTTTTAAATTTTACGCTATAAATGTAAATTATAGTCATATACGTAGCAATTCTTATTTTGTTTCAAAAATTATAATAAATTTAATTTTTATAAACAATTAAAATATATTAGAAATTAATTTTTATTTTAAAAAATTTTATTATATAATTTAATAATAATTATTGATAATTAAAGTAATATTTTGATAATATCAAATTAATTGTGATAATATCAAGTAAATTGTGTCATTCCCATTGGGAATATAATAGAGAAGGTATCCCCTTTAGATAAATTATATCAAAAATTAAAGTATTTGTCAAGTTCATTATCTACGATTATTGGTTTGAAATCTAATACAACGTCTATTTAAGGATTAATTTTTTGTATTACCTCCATACCAGTTCCTTTATTACAAATATTACATCTTAGGTATTATATTAGGACGCCAGCTTCTATCTTTTTTAATCCTTTTTCTCTATGAGAAAGATATTGTCT